>JACCDV010455199.1_pt1 | contig 37926 bp, 23 predicted proteins | sample 7446131 | NCBI WGS metagenome assembly JACCDV01 (sample SAMN15323448, study PRJNA562643) | freshwater metagenome | isolation source: river surface water | place: USA:Blue River Watershed | collected 2017-08-17
ATGCATTCGATTGGGATGATAACATAGTTCACATGCCAACAAAAATTATTTTAAAAACTGAATACGGTGAAGAGGTTGGTATGGGTACTGATGAATTCGCAAAGTATCGTGAAAAAATTGGAAAGACCCCATTTGTTTATAATGGTGACGTAATTGTCGGCTTTGGTGAAAACGCATTTAGAAACTTTAGAACTGAAGGTGATAAACAATTTCTTATTGATGCCATGAAGGCCAAAGAAGGGCCGGCTTTTAATGACTTTAGAGAGGCTATAAACAACGGGTCTATTTTTGCGATAGTTACTGCAAGAGGTCACAATCCAAATACATTAAAACAAGCGGTGTACAATTATATTGTTTCAAATTTCAATGGTATAAATAAAGACGAACTAGTTAAAAACCTAAGAAAATATAGAAAATTTACAGACGAAGAAGATATGTCAGATAATGAACTAATTAAAAATTATTTAGAATTAAATAAGTATCACCCTGTAACTTTTGGTAATGCGGATTCAGCTGCTAGTCCTGAGGAATTAAAGGTTATGGCTATGGATGAATTTATTTCATATGTAAAAGAATTATCATCCTATTTAAACAAAAAGGCTTATTTAAAAAATGATATAAATAATAATTTTATACCTAGTGCGCCTAGTATAGGCTTTTCAGATGATGATCTTAAAAATGTAGAAGTAATGGGTAAGCATTTTAAAAATAAACCAGAAAAAGATATTCTTAATACTTATTATACTGGAACTGGTTCTAAAACTAGACTAGACTAGTACTAATAAATAAAATATAAATTAACTCGAAATAAAAGTAAATAGAAATATTTTTCCACATGGATAATATTTATAAAAATATAAACGAAAAATAAAAAAAATATTATGGCTGATTTATTAATGAAAATGCCTTTGCCTTATGAACCGAAACGTCAGAATAGATTTATTGTGAGGTTTCCATCTTCATTGGGTATCAACGAATGGTTTGTTGAATCTGCCGCTCGTCCTAGTTTGAATATAAATTCTACTCCTATACCATTTTTAAATACTTCCACATATGTTGCCGGTAGATTTGAATGGCAACCTCTTAATGTCACGTTTAGAGACCCAATAGGACCGTCTGCGGCTCAGGCCTTAATGGAGTGGGTTAGGTTACATGCAGAGTCTGTAACGGGTCGTATGGGTTATGCTGCGGGGTATAAAAAGGACATTGACATAGAGATGTTGGATCCTACCGGGGTTGTTGTTGAAAAATGGATTATGTATGGAACTTTCTTGACTAATATTAATTTTAATGCTTTAAATTATAGTCAGGATGGGTTAGCCACAATATCTACGACACTTAGGATGGATAGGTGTGTACTTATTTATTGATTTTTTGATTATAAAATATATCTAACCATTTATAATATTGATAAATTCCCATATATTTATTTATATGGGAATTTATTATTGTAGTATTTGTCAAAAAGAGTGTGAGGGGATAAACGCATTAAGAAGTCATTCAATCCAAAAACACAATGTGTCATCGGAGCAAGTGTATATTAATTATGTTTTAAACGGAGTTGAACCCAAATGTGAGTGTGGTTGTGGATATAAACCACCATTTATTTCAGTAAATAAAGGATTTTCAAAATTTATACAGTCACATCATAACAGAGTGCCTGGTAAAAATAATTTCCACAAAAATCCAATAACACATAAAAAAGCAATAGAAACACAAAAGAAAAATTGGAAAGAAGGAAAATATGTCGGATGGTGGGAAGATAAGTCAGAAGAAACTCAAAGAAAAATTGAGGGAATCAAAGAAAAATTAAGAAACGATAAGGAAAGAGCAAAAAGAATATCAAAGGCGTTGAAAGATAAACCAAAAACAGAGGATACTAAAATTAAATTATCAATTTCTCAAAAAAGAAGATATCAAGAAAATCCACAACTAAAAAAAGATGCGTCAAATAGAAGAATAAAATGGTTAAAATCTAAATTAATTAATAAAAAATCAAAACTAGAGATTAAGTTTGAGACAATTTTAAGATTAATCGATATTAACTATATTGACCAATATGAATTTAATGGTAGATTATTTGATTATTATATAACTGATAAAAATATTTTAATTGAAATTGATGGTGATTTTTATCACTGTAATCCAAATTCCAAACATAAAGATGTTAAATATGAAACACAATTACTAACAAAGAACAATGACATACTTAAAGATAAGATATGTAAAGATAGTAATATTACTTTAATTCGTTATTGGGAAAAAGATATTAATGAAAGACCCGAATGGGTTATTTTAGATTTGAGACAACGATTGAATTTATAAAAAAAATTCTTATATTATACTCAACCTGTTTACTGTTTTTTTAATATAAACTCTCATATATTTTATATATGGGAGTTTTTTATTTATATTAGTCGTAAAAATTACTATATTATAGATAATAATTTAAATTATGGAAGAATATAAACAATATGGTAATGAAGGATTAACACTACCTCATGATGTTGTTAAATTACCTTCGGGTGGTTTTTTTTACAAAAATAAAAAAAAGTCTGTAAAAGTTGGTTATTTAACCGCTTCTGATGAAAATATTTTAATTGCCGGTGGTTCGGATTTAACTTTAAATTTATTAAGAAATAAAATTTATGAACCAGATCTTAGACCTGAAGATATGCTGGACGGTGATGTTGAAGCGATATTAATTTTTTTAAGAAACACCGCATTTGGTCCTGACATGGAGTTGAATTTAACTGACCCTGTCACTAAAAAACCATTTAAAGTTAATGTTAGACTTGATGAGATGCCAATAATTAATGGTGTTAATCCTAATGAAGACGGGACATTTACAACTAAATTACCTAAAACAGGGGTCACCATTAAATTAAAACCATTAACCTTTGGAGAGTCTAATGAGATAGGTAAATTAATCTCTTCATATCCTGTAGGTAGGGTTGTGCCAACGGTTACTATGAGATTACAAAGACAAATTGTTGAGTTTGACGGAATTATAGATAAAGGTAATATTGCTATGGAAGTTGAAAAATTACCTATTGCAGACTCTAAATTTATAAAAAAGTTTTTGTCTGAAAATGAACCCAGACTTGATATGACTAAAATTGTAAATACCCCATCAGGAGAGAGACTGACAGTTGAAGTTGGTTTTGGGGCTGACTTTTTTCGCCCTTTCTTCTGATTATCGCAAGGGTCAACTTGATGAGTTTTATTATTTGTCTACCTTAATGAAGGTTTCTTGGAGTGAATTCCAAAATATGCCGTTATTTGTTAGAAGGTACTTATTGGATAAATGGGTCGAAGAGAATACTAAAGATTAAGTTTTAGTACTTATTATATTTATAGTTAAAACTAATGCCAAATCCGTATCAAAATTTACTACCTGATGAATTACAAAGGTTGGTCGATGAGTTTACTGCTGAATTTCTAGATATGGGTTCTGCCTTTGAACAATCGTTTCAAGGGATGATTAATGAGTCTAACGAGTTAAATAAAACGTTTGTACAAGGGAGAGAACGAATAGTTGAGATGAACGCGGCAATTGCCGATACAGTTCCGGTATTAACTAGACTTGGGGGTAGTGTTGCGGATACTGGTAAAATTTTTAGAGAAGTTTCAGAGGCAACAAGAAGAAATGTAATTGCCTCGACCGAGGATATATCAAAATTATTTTCAGTATCAAAATTATTAGATAACCAAAATTTAGGTAATCTAATAGGTAGATTTCAGGATATAGGGGTTCAATTTTCAAGAGTAGGTCCTCAGATTGAGAATTCGATAAATTATGTTAGAAGTGTCGGAGCAAATGCAAAGACAGTCATGTCTGATGTCGTAGATTATCTCGACGAGATGAATAAATATGATTTTAGAGATGGGGTTGACGGGTTAACTAGAATGGCAACACAAGCCTCTTTGTTAAGAATAGATATGAATACTACTTTCAGATTGGCGGAAGATGCACTTAATCCTGAAAGAGCAATAGAATTATCTTCGGCATTCCAGAGGTTAGGGGTTAATGTTGGGGAACTGACAGACCCATTTATGTTAATGAATAAGTCCTTAACTGATCCGGAAGGATTACAGGATAGTTTAATTAATATGACAAAACAATTTACCGTATTTGATGAACAAACAAAGTCTTTCAAAATAAATCCGCAAGGAATGTTAATGATTAGGGAGATATCGAAGCAAACTAACATCAGTGCGGATGAGTTGAGAAAAATGTCACTAAATGCCGCGGATTTAGATAAAAAATTAAGTAACATAAGTCCGTCTATTAAGTTTGCCAATGAAGAAGATAAGATGTATCTTGCCAATATATCTAAGATGAATGAAAAGGGTGAGTATACTGTAAACTTTAAAGGTACTGACATTAAAATAAAAGAGTTACAACAACCACAATTAGACCAATTAATAGAAGAGCAAAAGAAAGGACCTAAGACACTTGAGGATTTAACTAGAGACCAATTAGGGGTTTCGGAACTTCTTAGAGGTGATGTTATGTCCATTAGAGACAAAATTGTTTATGGAATAACAGGTGCTGAAGTAGTTAGGAGAGAATTAGAGGGAATGAGAAATTTATCAGATGCGGTAGTTGGTACAGTATCTGGAAGAGTTGGTAAAATAGATGTAAGAGGTGAAGTTGATGATTTAATTGATAAAATCGGTAACTTGGCGGTTTCTTTCACTAGAGGAGACGAAGGTGCTAAAGAAAGAGAAAAAATATTTGGAGACACCTTAAAAAAATTAGGTGGATATTATGAAGAGTTAAACCAAAATCAAAAAGGTGTTTTAAGTGAGATTTTAGGTAAAGTCGACAAAAAAACCTTTGTTGGAAAAACTGCAACAGATTGGTTACTAAAACCAATACAAGAAAAATTAGATAAAACAGAATCAAATAGTAGGACCCCTATAAATTCAAATTCTGTAGTAAGTACTCAAAACATAAACGCCAGAAATTTAACTGTTAGTGAAATTAACACTAAATCTACATCATTAGAAAAGTCGTTTAGTAATGCATCAAGTACTAAAAGTATTAATCAAACAGTAAAGATTGAAGGTGGTGGTGAAGTTATTATCAAACATAAGATAGAAGCACCTCCAGGAGTTAATGCTGAGTACATTGAAAAATTGTTAAATTCTCAAAAATTTGCGGAAGACATTCAAAAAAATGTTATAGACAAATTGGTTAACATGGGAATTATTGAAAATAAACCCAAATAAGTTAGTTGATAAAAAATTAACATACTTCTATTTATTATAAAAGTATTTGATGCCTAATAGTCCATTAGATTTTGGATCATCGGAGGGGTTTAGAAAAAAGTTAATCGCAAGAAATTTAACGTCTTACGGTAAATCTCCTTATAAGCCAGACCCCCCATTAAATTATGTTTATGTTCAGTCAGACTCAGGGGTTGTTGATTCTCCTGATAGTTTGATTGACGAACCAGTTTTTGCTCGAGATTTATACAAAAACAATAGGTATGGGGCTGAAGGTGGATATAAACAAGTTCCAGACCCTAGTGCGATTTTAAATACTAAATCTAATGAAGGTGAGTATGGATTTCAGGATGCTAAAATTTTAGACCAAGGAATTAGTGAGTCTAAGAATTGGAAAAAAGTAAATCCATACGGTAATAATTCTCAAGATGTTTTAGATGGTGCTGAGTTTATTGGTAGTTTAAATACGGTAGATACTAACGGTAGAATTAGGTATTATGATAATCAACCATACTTTACATTTGTCCCATCTACGTATGGGCCTGCGAGTATTTTATTAAATCCAGATCCACAAGGGGATAATGGATTATTAAGTCAGGATTCGTATTTGGCTAAGATAGGTGCGGAATTTTTAAGAAAAGATTTTGAAAAAAGAATTGCGTCTCAGATTGTTCTAAATACGACTGCGAGAATTAACGTTTTTAATGCTAATAGTGGTACTGATATTCTTAACATGGTTACAGGTGTTGTACCTTTAATAGAACCAAACTATCAGATAACGGTACCTCAAAATCCTGTTCTTGCGGCAACTGATTTTGCTTTAAGACTTGCGGGGAGTTATATACCTACTTCGGTAATACCAGGATCATATTTTGACTCTTCGATTAATCCGGGACAACCAACAACAATACAACAGTTAAGAAATGCATTTAGAAGAAGTAGTGTTGGTAAGTTTTTTTCGAAGATGGGAGGAAGTCCTAAAACAGGGTCACAATTATTTATTAACAATACAGGTGGAGGCCAAAAATCTAGGTTATTTGATAATTTAAATTATAATAAATTTAAACCTGGTTATGATAGGAATATTTTTGATAGGGTTGCAGGTGCTTTAGTTGGCGATACTACGAATAATAGTAACTACTATGTGGGTTCTGTAACTTCAGAACCTTCTAGAGTTTTTTCTCCTAGTGGAGATATACCTGTCGATGCGTTTGCTAACGAAATACAGTCACCAGTTTATGGTCCACAGGAGTTGGCTCAAATGTATGAAGGTACCGACCAATCGGTTAGATTGGGTGCAAATGGTCCTGCATATGTTAATGGAGGTGGTATAGAAGGTGGGTTTACGTGGGTTTCACCAAAGTATAAAGGTAATGCTGGTAAGAGAGTTGGTATTGGTGGAGAGGTTACAAATCAAGATGAAGACTTTAGACCGTCATCATATAATAGCACAGAGTCGACGAATTATGAATTTAGAGAGGGGTCAATACTTGACGATACTCAAAGGATAATTGATAGCCAACCACAAGGGGGTAGAAGACTAAAACATGTGGGAAACGCTATAGACCAAGTTAGTAAAGTTTTTAACGATGGATATAAGGAGTTAACTAAAGGGTCTAGAGTGATTAGATATGAAGGTGCTCCTGGACAAGAAGTTGGTACTGAATATTGTAGAGTCTTTAATAAAGACGTACCATATCTTCAGTATAACGATTTACAAAAAAAACAAGGAATAACTACTCAAAATAGAAAAATATCATATTCTATATTAGATAGCACATATAATTTAAATATTGCTCCAAACAAGCAAGAAGGGGGTCAGGACTCAACTAATTTAGTTGGTAGTTCCTCTAATGCGTATGCTAAAAAGTATATGTTCTCAATTGAGAATCTGGCTTGGAGAACATCTAATAAACCTGGATATACGGTGGCGGATCTTCCTGTTTGTGAAAGAGGTCCAAATGGAGGTAGGGTTATGTGGTTTCCTCCCTATGATTTAAAGTTTAATGATAACAGTAGTGCTTCTTGGAGAGACTCTAATTTTATTGGAAGACCTGAGCCTGTATATACTTATAGTCATACATCAAGATCCGGTACAATTAGTTGGAAAATAGTTGTTGACCATCCATCTGTATTAAATGTTATTGTTAATAAGATATTAGAAAACGAAACTAATAAAACAAGGGTTAATAGTATTATTGAATCATTTTTTGCAGGTTGTAGAACTTATGATATATATGAATTGGCCAAAAAATATGCGACCGTAAGTCCTAATGATTTGGTTGAAATACAGGAGGCTTTGGATACTAAAACGGTGTCTAGGGAAGTTAGGAATTATATTCAAAATACGTTAAACACTGGAGTTGATTCTACAGGTAAACAACCGACACAAGCGAATCAAGGTAGTATTGATATTGTATCAAAGATACAGGCTTCATTACCAGGTTTGGCTTTTTATTTTGATAATGATATACCAAAAATTAGTAATGAAAAATATGATATAACATATGATAATTATGTTATTAAAAAAACTCTGTACACTAATGAGGCGGAGACTACTGAGTTATCAACACCTGAACAGGTCTCAAATTTTTTTCCTGATGTATTAGAATATAATTTTAATTCTATTAGAGAATTATTGGTTGATGTTTATAATGCATTTAAATCTAATCAAATATCCGGATTTAATCTTGGATTGGTTGCCACGGCATCCGCGCCACAAACATTACCTTATAATCAAGAACTGGCTAAAAGGAGGGCAGAATCTATAGTATCATATGTTAAAGGATTTAAACCGAAACAAGAGGATAATTTAACTCTAGAACAAGTGGCTAATGGCAAATTAGTTATCAATGAGCCGACAATACAGGGTGAAGAGTCTTCCGTTACCATGAGGTATAGGTTTAACAATAAAGAAAGTTTACCTTATAAATGTACCGATAAAGATAGTTTGGCTAAGAGTAAAGAGATATATACAATAAATGCAATGGCTTGTCGTAGGGTTGCAATTAAGGATGTAAAGGTAACTCCATCGTCACAACCCCCACAAACTATTAATCCGACAACAACCTTTACTGAGCAAATAAGTACAGTTAATGAAACAATAACTGAACCTATTGAAGTTAGAGAGCCTGTTAAAAACTTATCTAAAAAAGTATTAAGGATGTTATTTTCTGAATGTGATTATTTTCAGGCAATAAAAGAATATACACCTATGGTGTATGATAATTTAAAAGATAAGTTAAAGTTTTTTGACCCCGCATTTCATTCTATGACACCTGAAGGGTTAAATTCCAGATTGGTTTTTTTAAATCAATGTTTAAGACCTGGAGATACAATACCCGTAGTTAATAAAGATAAAAATGGTAATACCACATTGCAATATAATAACGCGGTAAATACTGCATTCGGGTCTCCACCTGTATTAATTTTACGAGTTGGAGATTTTTATCATACAAGAATAATACCTGAGACTTTAACATTAACATACGAAGGGTTAGATTTGAATCCTGAAGGTATTGGAGTACAGCCAATGATTGCGAATGTTAGTTTATCTTTTAAATTTGTTGGTGGTCATGGAATAAAAGAGGCGGTAGATAAGATACAAAACGCCTTGTCATTTAACTATTATGCAAATACTGAAATTTATGATAATAGGGCTGATGCGACAGATATAGATAGTTTATCTAAAATAGATGATGACTTTACAAGTTTCTTCTTAAATCAAAATCCACCAACCGTAAATCAAGTACAGAATAATGACGGACAAAAAAATTCATCTTCTATTGGTAATATTTTAACCACAACGGAAACTGAGGATGGACAATTTGGTGATATGTCATATACTAAATTTATGGGAGGAGTGGTATCAAGTACTGAAAATTATTTTAAAAATGTTATTAATAAAAATAAAGAAGTTCTTTCTCAATATAATGAGGGTATTAGACAAATATGGACTTTAAATAGAAATTACACAGATGGTTTTGTTATTGACACAAATAATCCATCATTAATATTCGGAAAGCCGACAACATATCAAAAAAATATTGATAAAATTTTTAGTGATATGGAAAAAAATATTAATGATAATACGGACGACTTTATTGCGTTTTTATCAAGTGGTGGTAGAAATTTCTCTGATAGAGTTGTAAGGAATGTAAAATCAAATTTTAAAAATTTGATATCTCAAAAAAGAAATACTTTTATAAGTCCTTTGACAACAACAATTCAGAATTTTGTTTTGGAACAACAATCTTATGTTATGTCTTTAGCAAAATTAAATACTGTTGTTTATGGTAATAGTGGAGTTTCAGGTACTGATGGATATCAGCAATCTAATGGATTTATACGTTATTTTTATCTTAGTGGGATAACAAATGAAGTTATTGATGGTATAAAAACTGACGGATTAATAATCGGTAATGATTTATCTCAATTTGACGGTATTACAAAAACACAAACGGCATTTGGTAATGGAAATTCAGGGACTCTAGTTTTCACAAAAACTGCAAGTAATAGTGATACAACACCTATGGGAATTAATTATTTTATTCCGATATCTAAAGACGGTTTGTTGCAAAACAATTCATTCCAGTTGGAATATATTATCTTAAATCAAGATATTATAGATGATAAAAAGTATGAAACATTCAAAAATAACGTTATTGGTAGTATATTAAATAATAAAAAGTTGTTCGGTGATGAGAATATGGAGTTGGAGAAAGAATTCGATTATTATTGGAAGGTGATTGCTAAGTCATCTTTTGTTAAAGAAAACACTTTGGCTGGAGAATTCATAAATCTTTTAGAGAAAAATGAATTAAAAAATTATGTAAACTATACTCCATTCGATAAAAATAAAGAAAGAGTTATTTCATATAGTAATGTTTCTAATCCTACAGAGAATTTATTAACTGATAATAGAAAGACGTTAATTGCTTCACTCGGTAAGACAAATAATAGTACAAAGAACACACAAACATGGAATGATTTAATCGATGGATTATTAATAACTAAAGTAAAATTTAACTGATGTCATTTCCTTATTATAATAGATATTCTGATTTCTTAATAAACGGACAACAAACGGTTGTTCCGTTTGTGTATTTACCAAAAAAAACATCAGATAGGACATATATTTATAAAGTTGGTAAGAGTAGATTAGACGTAGTGTCTCAAGAATTTTATAGTAGCCCATATTTTGGATGGTTAATATTACAAGGAAATCCTGAATTTGGAGGATTGGAGAATAATATTTATGACGGGGCAGTATTGACAATTCCGTTTCCTCTTATACCATCATTACAGGATTATAAAACTTCTTTAGAAAACTATTTCTATTATTATGGCAGGTAATTTTTTTCCGGATAAAAATGGTAACATATATGTAGAATTTGATGTCGATAATATAATAGTTGTAGATCCAAACAAAACAATCGATGATCAAGGAAATGTTAAGGAAAGACTTGTCGACCCTGAAAATATGGTAATGTACGCTAATTTAGAGGCGGAACTATTACCTAGAACAAAAATGGCGGTTGGGTATACACCAGATGACCCAATAAGAACAATATCAATCGCGAGTATTAATTTTTTATCTCCAACAGAAGGAGATTACTTTTCGACGGGTTATTATGATGAAATAACAGGAGAAAAATCTACAACAGGGAAAGGAGTAAATCAAACACAGTCTCAAGCGTCTTCAGGAAAACAAGCGAATACTCAAAAAATATTGAGTGGTGGAAAACAAGGTTCGGTTGATTCAGGATTATTAGGATTGACAAAAATAAACATGAGGTTAGGAACTTCGTTTATACCTTCAGTCACTATAACACTTGAGGATGTTCAGGGCAAAGCGTTATTTCAGTTAGGACAAAATTCACCATATGCCGCGTTCTTTAATTTACCTTATCCTCCATTCTATCTCACGTTAAAGGGGTTTTATGGTCAGGCGGTTAGGTACCAATTAAATTTAGAAAAATTTAATGCCAGATTTAATTCATATAATGGTAACTATGAGATTACCTTGGAATTAAAGGGATATAAGTTTAATATATTAAATGAGATATCGATGGGACATATTTTTGCTGTCCCACATATGTATTCAACTAGATTTGATGTTAAATCGTCTGATACTAATGTATCAAACAATAATGATAGTGTTACTCAGTTAGTTAGTGAAAAGGGGTATCAAAAGATAAAAGAAGTTTATAGCGAGTATAAGGCAAAAAATTTAATACCTCCGGATTTTCCAGAATTAACTTTTTTACAGTTAATGAATAAAGTTAATTTATTTGAGCAGACTATTTTAAATAGTTATGACAAGGCGGATGTAAAACCTTTAACTGATATTAGAAATTATAAAACAGAACTAGTTTCTTTTTTTAATCAGGTATATGCCGACCAAGTTTCTTGGTTTAATCAGTGGTGCGATACTAAAAGACCTTATGTTACTAGTAACAATGAAAAATATTATGTATTTAAATCTAATATAAAAGAAAGTGATAAGGAGACTGCGGTTTCAAAGTTAAAGAGTATTATTGATATTACCAGAAATGAATTGAATCGTAATCCTACAGTTGGAGAAAGAGGTAAAAGTAGACTTATATTTGACATAACCGAGAATACAATAGTCAGAACTAACTTAGATGAGATTGATGTTGAAAAAACGGCAAAAGAATGGTTTTCTACATCAGTGATAACTGATGACCAAAGGTTAGAAGTCATTGATAGTTTTAATTTACTTAAAATTAAAGTTAATACTACAGTAAACATTAAAAGTGGTACTGAAGGATTGGAGGATTTAAATCCTTTTAATAAAGTACTACCATACTATTATTTTACATTCAATGATTTTATATCTAAAACTAAAAGATTAGATACTGATGTTAGTAATCGATTAGGGTCTTATGAGACTGATATTACTGCGGACTTAGCGAAAAAAATAGAAAGTAAAAGTTTAGGTATAGGATTTAGACCTTCAGTTAGAAATGTTATTGCGGTTATTATGGCGTCTACCGAGGCATTTATTCGGCTTTTGGATGATGTTCATACACAGGCTTGGGATGTTAGGTATGACCCAATTAGAAAGAATGCGATTTTAAAAAATAATTCATCTGCGATAGGATCGGATTATAAAAACGTAGTAAATACATCTACAAGGACAGAGTTGAATAATCCTAATTACGAGAACTCTCAAGTTCCTGTTTATCCTTGGCCTCAGTTTTTTGTTGAAACTAATGAGGATAAAAAGGGTAGATTTCAACTTAAGTATATTGGAGACCCAAGTGTTGTTGATTTAACACAAGGGGGGTTAACAAAAATATGGCCAGAAGTTCAATTTGTTGAAGAGTATCTAAAAGGTGCAAATGAAAAGTTTAATCCTCCAATATCTCAACCACCAACTGAGAGTGATAGAACTACCAACATACAGAATATCAATGCTATAGAATTCCCAATCGTTAGTTTGGCATATGCTAACAAAGAAGAGATTAGATTTTTTTATGAATTATATGAGAGGCAATATTTAACAACATTTTACACTGGATTAGGTAGAGTTTTTGGAAAAGAGTTGGATGAGTTAATTACCGAGATTTCTGATTTTGAATCCGAGAATATATACACTAGTTTAGGAATAAGTAATCCATATTTGTCATTTTCATTAAAAAATCAAAATAATTTAAATTCAAACAATTATGTTTCTTTTTTAAAAAAAATATCTAATGACGGTACTGGTAGATTTTTTCAGGAATTTGAAAGAGGATTTTTTGTCACTCCATATATTAAATCTAATATTGATACGTCGTCTTCAATATTAGAACTAACGGATATTGGGCCAACGCCTGAAATATTAAAAGGTTCATTGTCAGATAGATTATTAAAGATAATATCTTCATCGGCAATGAACGAGAAAACTTTAATGGATACGTATCCATTTACTGATGAAACTTGGTGTCAAGAAAATCTAGTCGGTATTGATAAAAATAATAATATCACAAGATACAATACTAACAAGTATTTAACGGTATATGAAGATAGGGGGGTTATTTCCAATTTTAATGATATTGAAAATACAAATAAAAATAGGCCTGTAACTAATTTTTATTATCAAAAACCAATAAGTTATACCCCAAATGTTAGTGTAGTACAGGATAGAACTAATTTACCTCCTACAGTTGGAATGGTCTTTAATCCATATCCGTCAAAGAAAGACGGGCAAAACATTGTTAAAGATACTTCATTGTTGAATACTCCTTATTTTATTAATTCGATACTTAAGGGGGTTGATTTATGGAGAAGAAACGTACAAAGTCCGTACAAAACGGCAGCCTATATTTTTATAAATTCATTACCTTTAATTACTCTTAGGGAAAGAACAAAGACTTTAGGGTCGGTAATGAATAATGATGATTATTTCTTTGCGTCATTAAAAAAATTCGGAGCAATACATAAGTTGCCTTATGCTTGGTTATTAAAAATTGGGTCATTATGGCATAGGTATAAGACGTATAAAGAAACAAATATTGATTTTGTTAATGATGTTTGGAATAAGTTTGATTATGTTAGAAACTATGACCCTAAAACAACAAACCCACAAAAGACGTATTCGTATAGAACTTCAGACGGATCAATAAACAATATCCAAATGGAGAGTGTTCAGGGAAATTCAATATCTATGAATGTTGGATTTTATCCTAAATTGATTAACGACTTCAATACTTTTTATAATGGGTATGACTTATTCAAAGATTATTCTAGTAGTGAAGTTCAGAATGCGGTGAACAATGGAATGATGATATACAATTATCCTGAGTCTAATTTGAATAATATATCTCAGGGTAGTAGTCTTTTAACCCTAAAAACATCTTCAGTAATAATACCATCTAACATACAGATAAATGTTACTGAACAAGACTGTAAGCCACCTATTGTTGAAGTATATGAAAGTAATTATATAGTTCCTTCTTGGGGTACTAATTTAAATAGAGTTAAGGATGCTTTATGTACTGAAATTGAAACAGACAATCCCAAGGTAATTGATGGATATTCTATAACAAGTAATAGTTCTGTTTTTAACGGGTCTGTTAGAACTGTTTGGGGCAACTCCAATTATGGATATTTTGATTCTAACGTTATAAAAAAACCTGAAATAGATTCGTATTTGACAAAGGTTAGACCAAATGCGAATGAGAACGCTCCGTTTGAGTTGCTACCTGATGATACCTATACAAAAATAGATGATTTATTAGCAGTCTTTGATAAAGATACTTTAGATTTATTTGAAAATGAATTTTTAAATTGGTCTAAACCAATAACTGATATTGCGGTTGATAAAGATAAACAATATGGGATTGGTGAAATAGCTTCAAACCCAAATGAAGTATTTAGAAATTTTCAAATGTTTTTTAGACAATGTATGAAAGTTTCTAGAAAAAAAGATGGAGTTACGGATACGGTGTATTTTGATAATATTATTTCAGAACAATTTAATTCTTTTAATAGTAATGTTAGAAAATTTTTAGAGTATGATGTGATATTCAGGTTTGGAAATCCTTTGAAGTATGATAAGAGAGTTTTTGATTCCTTTGTTAGTTATAGGAGTACAAATCCGATAATACTTAATCCGATTGAGTTTGAACCTTATGTGAATGGAAGTTTACCGACTAAAGGAGGTATTGTTACATTGCAACAATCTAAACAAAACTACCCTAAAGAATGGATTGCATTGGAGACAAATGTAGGGTTCTCTACTGTAAATAATTTACAATACTCTAACAATGGTTCATACATAACTGATTTTTTTGTTGATAATAACATCAAATTTAGTGTTAATAATATTGTGGTATTGTCGCAATTAATTAAAATATATGCAACTCAAAAGTTGCAAAATCCGAATATAACTCAATCTGATTTCAGAAATAAAGTTATAGACTATAACAATAAAACGTCAGATAAATTTGACTTGTTTTTGGATGGTGTTATTAAAAGGGCTCAAGCAAAGATACCCAATTATTCACAAGTATCTGAAAGTACAATTAAGTCTGTTGTTGACGGACAGCAATCTAAAGTGATGGAATATGAGATGTTTAAGGCTATTAACGATAAATGGATCGCTGGCGGTGATTATAAAAATAAGACTTTATTTGAAGATTTATTATTTTTAGATAGAGCATCTAGAAATATTGGAGATACACTATTAGTTGACATTTTTGATTTACAAAAAGTTTTAGACCAGAGTGCTATAAACATGAAGATGAGTGTTTATACGTATATTGCGGGAATATTGATTAATAATAATTTTAACATAATGAATCTTCCCGCATATGTTAACTTCTATAACGTACAAAATATAGATGGTACAAATTTAAGAAAACCTGAAGGTTCGTTAGATTTCGCGAACAATTTGTGGGGTACATTCCTAAACGTTGATTATAGAAATTCGGCACCAAAGATGGTTTGTTTTTACGTTGGAAAACCGTCAAATTATTTGGCACTTCCGGATAATAATGTTTATGGATTTAGAGATGACGGATTTGATATGTCAAATGGATCACAATCTCCGTTATTGGAAAACTTACAAAACAAGCAAGATTGGGCGTTATCTAACAGGTGTGTTGGGTTTAATGTGGATATTGGAATTAGAAATCAAAATATATTCTATCAATTTAGTGTTGGGCAAGAAAATGGTAAATCTACTGCAGAAGTTGTCAACACAATTTATAACATGATTGATAATACATCAGGAAGAAATGTTGCAACTCAAAATCAATCTCTATACGAACTTTATTTACAAAGAAGTTATACTTGTACGGTAACTAGTATAGGAAACGCAATGATACAACCGACAATGTACTTTAATTTGAGGCATGTACCCATGTTTTATGGTCCTTATATGATATTGGATGTTGAGCAGTCAATTGGTCCTGGGTCTTTCCAAACAACTTTCACTGGGATAAGACAAGGGTTTTTTGACTTACCTTCAATTGATAAGTACTTGCAAAGCATTAATCAAAATCTTTTAACAAAATTAGAGGCTTTTGTTTTAAATAAACAAGAAAAGGTTCCTAAAATACCGGTAACAGATTCAGATAAATTAAATAACACTGTTAAAAATAGTGAAACCACTAAACAACCTACATCTTCATGTCAAGTTTTACCTAAGTATTTGGAAAAAGGATACATTAATGTTGAGTCGGTAAATACGTATTTGAATAAAAGTCAGTTTGTTAGTACTATGGATCGAATTCTGTCAACGTTGAATATTAATGACAATACTCTAAGGGCTTCAATATATTCTATATGTTATTTGAGTACTTTTGACACTAATGGGCAAAAGTTTAATGGTTATAATAACAACTACGCTCTTCAGTATTCTTTAACTGAGGATTATTATCCAACCGCTGAAGATACGTTTGAAAAAACTTATTCTTGTTATTCAAATAACAATGACATAAAATCGACACCAAATTTTTTAACTAGCGAGAAATTTTTCTCTTTCATAATCTCTAGATTAAAAAATCTAACACAAAGGATAACTGATGAAGGATTGTATAAATTCTATTGCTGTTATTTCCCAACAGGAACACAAAATAGTCCTACTTATTTTGATAGTAATAAAGATAGTGATATTGGGTTAAAATCTATTAGGGCTAAATTAGTTGAAGGACTATTGAGCGCTCAGTCCGCAGGAATTAAAATAGATAACACAGAAATATTAATTAATGGAACTTTTAAAACTGAGGTTAAAGTTGAATCAGAGGTTATAGTGACTTGTTTACCTCCAGTTATTAATTATTTTGATCCAATAGAGGCAAAGAGTAATTTACAAGCGCCTAAAATAACTATTGTTGGTTCTGGGTTGTGGGGCAATACTACGGTAACAATTGGGGGGTATCCTTGTAGTATTGAGAGTTTAGATACCGAGAGTAGACTTGTTGTAATACCTAAAACAAAAAATTCAGGTAAAATAACAGTAACTACTGACTACGGTACTTACACATCAACCCAATACTTTACCTTTATACCTTAATCGTATATTTATATAAAAATAGATTATGAATATTGATAAAGCATTGAACGACTATCTTGGTAAAAAAATTAGATACAGTCAAATTGATAATGGTGACGGTACTAAAGAAGTTTGTGATATCGACACAGGTGATTGCTATACTATTAGAGAAAAAGATGGGTTAATTGAAAGGGCTGGACATAGTCATGTTGCAAATAGAAAGGTTAAAGTAGAAACCTACAAAGGAATAAAACAATTATTAAACGGGTAAAAATGAGTTTAGATAAAAAAATTATAAGTGAGATACAAAGGTATCATAATATTAATAGGTATATTGTAGAGCAAGACGCTGCCGATTTACCGGATTTAACTGGAGACATTCCTGAAGATCCGGCAGCTGCTGCCCCTCCACCTCCAGCGGCGCCCGAAGATGCTGCGGCGGTTCCTCCAGCAGAACCTGAAGTTATTGATGTAGAGCAGGATGATGAGGTTGAAAAAATTGATGGAGAAGGGGATTCTCAAGAAAAGTCTGACGAGGGTTCTGATACGGAAGAACTTGATATTACTGACTTAGTTTCTTCACAAGAAGAAATTCAAAGTAAACAAGAAGAGTACTTCAATAATTTGTTTAGTCAAATATCTAACTTAGAAGCCAAGTTGAAAGATATGGATTCTATTGTTGGAAGATTAAACTCAATTGAGAACAAGATTGAGAAGTATAGACAAAAATCACCTGAAGAAAAATTAGAGTTAAGAACCTATGATTCATATCCATTTAATCAAAAGTTATCAGATTTTTTTGAGGATAAAAAAGAAGAAATGGAAAAAACGGGAAAAAGAGATTATATTTTAACTTCAGACCAAGTTACAGATATTGGTGATGGAGAGATTAAAAATACGTTTAATCCCCCAATGCAACCTTAATATTTTTTAGAACGAGAATATTAAAAAAAGGTCACGATGTGACCTTTTTTTATTTGACATGAATCATAATTTAGATTATCTTTGCTTCATTATATAACAATTTTAATTTCTAAATCATGAGTACAGTTGATGCAGTTTTGGCACAGTATGAAAAATCTAAAATGGGGGGCGGGGCCCAAGGAATTTCACAGGAAGAAAGAATGAAAAAGTACTTTGCTCTTATCTTGGGAGACAAAGAAGGTTCAGGACAAAGAAGAATTAGGATTTTGCCAACAAAAGATGGTTCTTCACCGTTTAAAGAGGCTTGGTATCATGAGATACAAGTTGGTGGAAAATGGCAAAAATTTTACGATCCAGGAAAAAATGACAATGAAAGGTCGCCCTTGAATGAGGTTTATGAAGAGTTGATGTCCACAGGAAGGGAGTCTGATAAAGAATTGGCCAAGCAATACAAATCACGTAAATTCTATATTGTTAAAGTTATTGATAGGGATAACGAACAGGATGGACCTAAGTTTTGGAGGTTCAAACACAACTATAAGAATGAAGGTATTCTCGATAAAATTATTCCGATTTGGAGAGCCAAAGGTGATATTACAGACCCATCTAAAGGTAGGGATTTGATTATTGAATTGGCAAAATCAAAAACTCCTAAAGGTAAAGAATATACCACAGTTTCTACAGTTATGTATGACGATCCGTCACCTGTCCATGATATTAAACAAACGGTTACCGAATGGTTGAATGACGAATTGACATGGACTGATGTTTATAGTAAAAAGCCTGTCGAGTATCTTGAGGCAATTGCAAGAGGAGAAACCCCAAGGTGGGATAGTGATAGGGGTGGTTATGTTTATGAGAATGATAGTCAATCCACAAATGTTATTGGTTCGACAATGGACCCACAAGCGGATGACTCACAAGACCCTGATTTGCCGTTTTAATTATATTCATTAATGGGTGGGGTAATACCCACCCTATTTTTTATCAATCTTTAATATTAAAATATATGGCAATTAAAAAAAATGATTTTAGTGACATTAAAAAGAAGTTTTCTACTTCGGCTAAATACAAGCAACAAAGGTTCTTTGATTTAGGTAAAGATTTTTTGGATGCGGTAGGACTTCCAGGTCCTGCGGTTGGACATTTGAATATGTTCCTTGGTCACAGTGATACGGGAAAAACAACGGCCTTAATTAAAACTGCGGTTGATGCTCAGAAAAAAGGAATACTTCCAGTCTTTATTATTACAGAACAAAAATGGTCTTTTGACCATGCGAAAATAATGGGATTAGATTGCACCGAAGTTATTGATGAGGAGACAGGTGAAATGGATTGGGAAGGGTTTTTTATATTCAATAATAATTTTGATTATATTGAACAAATTACCGATTACATTAATGACCTTTTGGATGCACAAGATAAAGGTGATTTAGATTATAGCTTGTTATTTTTGTGGGATTCTGTTGGGTCAGTACCCTCTAAAATGACATATGACGGTAAAGGTGGAAAGCAACATAATGCTGCTGTTTTGGCGGATAAAATTGGTATGGGTATAAACCAAAGGATTTCAGGTTCTAGGAAGTCTGATTCTAAATATGAGAATACCTTATTGATTGTGAATCAGCCATGGGTTGAACTTCCTGATAATCCATATGGTCAACCAAAAATTAAAGCTAAAGGTGGTGAGGCGATATGGTTAAACTCATCTTTGGTTTTCTTGTTTGGAAATCAGAAAGGTGCTGGTACGACTAAAATAACTGCAACTAAAGATAAAAGAACTGTAAAGTTTGCTTCAAGAACTAAGGTTTCTGTGTTGAAAAATCACATTAATGGATTGGGATATGAAGATGGTAGGATAATTGTGACTCCTCATGGATTTTTGGCGGGTAAAGATGCTGCAGAAGAAAAGAGTTCAATTGAGCAGTATAAGAAAGATAATGCGGAGTATTGGAGAGAGATTATTGGGTCTGATGGTGACTTTTCATTAAAAGAAGAAAAAGAAGATTAATATGAAAAAAATTATTGTTACAGGGGGAGCTGGATTTATAGGTTCTCATTTGGTTAATTATTTTGTTAAGAAGTATCCTGAGTATCATATTTATAACTTGGATAAATTGACTTACGCAGCAAATCTCGATAATTTAAAAGAGTCTGAGGGTAAAGATAATTATACTTTTATTCATGGTGATATTTGTGATAGAGAAAAATTGCGTGACTTTTTTGAACAAATTAATCCTGATGCGGTTATTCATTTAGCGGCTGAAAGTCATGTAGATAATTCAATTAGAAATCCTTTGACGTTTGTTAATACTAATGTTATTGGTACTATAAACTTGTTAGAAGTTTGTAGAATTATGTGGGAAGGAAAAGAAGATAAAGTATTTTATCATGTATCGACTGATGAGGTTTATGGTAGTTTAGGAACTAAAGGATTTTTTACAGAAAAAACTCCATACGACCCTAGATCACCATATTCTGCATCTAAAGCGTCATCAGATCATTTTGTTAGGGCGTATTATCATACGTTTAAAATTCCTGTATTGTTAAGTAATTGCTCGAATAATTATGGACCAAATCAGTTTCCTGAAAAGTTAATTCCGGTTACCATTAAAAATATTATAGATAAAACACCTATACCAGTATATGGTAAGGGTGAGAATATCAGAGACTGGCTTTGGGTTCTTGACCACGTTTCTGCTATCGATACTATATTTCATAGTGGAAAAATTGGGGAAACTTATAATATTGGTGGGGGTAATGAATGGACTAATATTAAACTTGTTGAGTATATTTGTGATATCATAGATAGTAAACTTGGAAGGCCCGAAGGAGAATCAAGAAAGTTGATTACCTATGTTGAGGATAGAAAAGGGCACGACCTAAGGTATGCAATCGATTTTACAAAATTAAGTCAGGAATTACATTGGGAACCTTCTATTTCTTTTGATGAGGGTCTTGTAAAGACAGTTGAATGGTATTTGGATAATCAAAACATCTTTAAATGACAAAGACATTATTGGTCGACGGGGATAATTTATTTAAAATAGGTTTTCACGGGGCTAAAAGTTATTTTAACGATGGATCTCATGTTGGTGGAATATTTCATTTTATAAACACATTAAGAAAATTCCTCGAAGAACACAACCACGATAAGGTGGTTGTGTTTTGGGACGCGGAATATAATTCCTCAACCCGTAAAAAATTATATCCGAGATATAAGGAAAATAGGAAAACCTCAATGAATGAATTTAAAGTTGAGTCCTATTTAACGCAAAAGAATAGAGTTAAACAATATTTGGAAGAAATATTTGTTAGACAAATTGAGGTTGTTAATAATGAGGCTGACGATTTAATTGCGTACTATTGTAATCTATCGGTAGATGAAAAAATAATAATATTCTCGGCGGACAAAGATTTAACACAATTAATCTCAGACAGAGTCACCATTTATTCACCTGTGAGTAGAACTTATATTAAAAAGGGGGATAAAGTTCTAATAAATAAGATAGAGATATTACATGAAAACGTTTTAGTGTGTAAAGTTTTTACTGGTGATAAATCAGATAATATTGATGGAATACAGGGATTGGGGGAAAAAACTTTGGTTAGTTTTTTTCCCGAATTGCAGGAAAAACCATGCACTATTGAAGAAATATTGGATAATGCACGAAATAACCTGCAAAATAAAAAGGCTAAAGCTTTAGAAAATATTTTGACTGGTAAAACAAAAAATGGTATCTTTGGTGAAGATGTTTATCGTATTAATAAAATTATTGTTGATTTAAAAAACCCACTTATTAATGATGAAGGAAAAAACTTAGTAGAGCAGATGTTGACTGATAATATCGACCCAACCGATAGAGGATATAAAAACTTAATGAGATTAATGATAGAAGATGGACTATTTAATTTCTTACCAAAAAATGATGATGCTTGGGTAAATTTTTTGAAACCATTTATGAAGTTAATTAGAAAGGAAAAAAGAAAATTTTAATAATTAAAAAATAAAAAATGAAAGAGCAAGAAAGTACAAAATTAGAATTTTTGTTGACATTGAATGACAATATTGTCGTACAAAGGTTTTTTAATGTTAGAGGATTTAATCCTAGAACAAAAAATTCTTTAGAGTTGTATGAATACATGAGAAGTGTTGTTGATAGTTTGCATTATGATTTAAAAATGAAAACTGTAGTTTATTTGTTGGATAATAAAGAATCTATTATCCATGACCCTTCAGTAATGGAAACTTCATTTACTGATGGACCTGAGGTTTTTAATTTAGTAATTAGATATGGAGAACAAGTTATCTGTCAAAGACAAATAGATGGTAAATTGTATCCTCCTAAAGTTAGGTATACCGTAGATATCAGACCTTTTTTGAAAGAAGTTTTGAAAGACCTTACAGATATTTTTTCCTCAAATAATTTGACCTATGATTACCTGGGTTATGAGTTGAGTAAGTAATATTTAATTAGTAAGGTAGGTATACAAATAAGTTATGAATAAAAATTTTGATTATTTAGGAAACACGTTTCAATTACAATTAATTAATCAATTGGTGGAAGACAAGAATTTCGCGTCTTCCATCATGGATGTACTTGAAACTTCATATTTTGATAACAAGTATTTTAAAATCATCGTACAGATGATTAAAGAATACCATAAAAAGTATGAAACAACTCCATCATTTGAGACATTAGACCAGATTGTTAAATCTGAAATAACACAAGAACTTGTATCTAAGATTATAATTGATACGGTTAAGAATATTAAAGAGGCTCCTTTTGAAGGAAGTGTTTTTGTGCAAGAGAAGGCTCTGAAGTTCTGTAAACAACAGGAACTTCAGAGAGTTATGACTAAGGCTCAGAAAATAATCGATGAAGGTGACTTTGAATCCTACGACAAGGTTGAAGGGTTGGTTAGGGATGCTCTACAAGTCGGACAAAATAACAATAGTAATATTGATATCTTTTCAGGACTAGATAGTGTTTTAGATGAGGACTTTAGAAGTCCTATTCCTATGGGAATTCCTGGTATAGATAATTTACTTAAGGGTGGGTTGGCTAAAGGTGAGATTGGAGTTATTTTGGCACCTACTGGAGTAGGTAAAACTACTATATTAACCAAGATATCTAATACTGCATTTAACCTCGGATTTAACGTGTTACAAATCTTTTTTGAAGATAATCCTAAGATTATCCAACGGAAACATTTTACAATATGGACAGGAATCGAACCTGATAGATTGGCCGAAAATAGGGATGAAGTTATTGGTAAGGTTAATGAAATACAAGGAACAATGAAGAATAAATTAATTCTTAAAAAATTGCCATCCGACTCATTAACAATGTTACAAATAAAAAATCAGGTTAGAAAGTTAATTGCCGACGGGGTTAAAATAGATGTGATTTTAGTTGATTACATTGATTGTATTCTACCTGAGAATCCAAATAAAGATGAGTGGAAAAGTGAAGGTTCAGTAATGAGGCATTTTGAGGCGATGTGTCATGAATTAAATTTGGTTGGATGGACAGCAACTCAAGGGAATAGGTCTTCAATATCATCTGAAGTGGTAACAACAGACCAAATGGGGGGATCAATTAAGAAGGCTCAGGTTGGTCATGTAATTATATCTGTGGCAAAGACCTTGCAACAAAAAGAGATGAATTTGGCCACAATAGCAATTACAAAGTCAAGGGTAGGTAAAGACGGAGTAATTTTTGAGAATTGTAAATTTAATAATGAATTATTAGAAATTGATACTGAATCTTCCGTTACATTTCTTGGATTTGAAGACCAAAAAGAGGAAAGAAATCGAAATAGGGTTAAAGAACTTCTTGACAAAAGAAAACAAAAAGAATCTCAGTCTAATATTTAATTTTTAAAAAAAACTTCATTTTTTTTATTCAAATTGGGAACTTACGCTAATAAGTCTTATATTTATAATGAAAAATCTTTTATTTTTTTATAAAAAAAAACAAACACAATAATATGGAAATTTCGAATCGAATACTTAGTGATATTACAGTATATATGAAATACTCTAAGTATCTCCCAGAGTTGAATAGGCGTGAAACATGGGATGAGTTAGTAACTAGAAATATGGGCATGCACATAAAAAAATACCCACATTTGGAAAATGAAATCAGGGAAAATTATAAATTAGTTTACGATAAGCAAGTATTACCCTCAATGAGGTCTATGCAATTTGCAGGTAAACCAATTGAAATATCTCCTAACAGAATTTATAACTGTGCATTTGCACCTGTGGACGATTGGAGAGTTTTCTCAGAAATCATGTTCTTATTGTTAGGCGGAACTGGAGTTGGGTATTCAGTACAAAAACATCATGTGGATAATTTACCTGAAATAAATAAACCAAATAAAGATAGGTCTAGACGTTGGTTAGTTTCCGATTCCATTGAAGGATGGGCGGATGCGGTTAAAATTTTGGTTAAGTCTTATTTTTATGGGGGTTCTCATATTGAGTTTGATTTTAGTGATATTAGGGCTAAAGGTGCTAGATTGATTACTTCTGGAGGAAAGGCTCCTGGACCACAACCATTGAAAGAGTGTCTTATTAAAGTTGAAGGTATTCTGGACGCAAAAGAGAATGGTGAAAAACTAAGACCAATTGAGGTTCACGATATGGTATGTCATATTGCCGACGCGGTTTTGGCAGGTGGCATCAGGAGGGCAGCTCTCATTTCTTTGTTCTCTGCAACTGACGATGAAATGATTAGTTGTAAGAGTGGGTCTTGGTGGGAAACAAATCCTCAAAGAGGACGTGCTAATAATTCGGCTGTGTTGCTCCGACACAAATTAACGAAAGACTACTTCATGGATCTTTGGAAGAGAATTGAGGCTAGCGGAGCTGGTGAACCCGGTATTTATTTAACAAATGACAAGGATTGGGGTACTAACCCTTGTTGTGAAATCGCTTTGAGACCTTTTCAGTTTTGTAATTTAACTGAGGTGAATGTTTCAAATGTATCTTCTCAAGAAGATTTTGAGAACAGAGTTAGAGTTGCTTCTTTCTGTGGAACCTTACAGGCGGGATATACAGATTTCCATTATCTAAGGCCTATTTGGCAAAGAACAACTGAGAAAGACGCTTTGGTCGGAGTGTCAATGACAGGTATTGGATCAGGTGCGGTTTTAAAGTTGGATATGAAATCTGCGGCTAAAGTTGTAAAAGAAGAAAATAAACGAGTTGCTGAGTTGTTAGGAATTAATCCTGCGGCTAGAACTACAACAGTAAAACCAGCAGGAACAACTTCTCTTACTCTCGGTACTTCAAGTGGAATCCATGCTTGGCATAATGATTATTATGTTAGAAGAGTTAGGGTTGGTAAAAATGAATCAATTTATACCTATTTGAAAGAAAATCATCCTGAACTTGTTGAAGATGAATATTTCAGACCACATGATACTGCAGTTATTGGTATTCCACAAAAAGCTCCTGAAGGATCAATTCTTAGAAATGAATCTCCTATTCAATTACTTGAGAGGGTAAAGAGGGTACATAGTGAGTGGATTAAGCCAGGTCACAGAAATGGTTCTAATTCTCATAATGTGTCGGCAACTATTTCAATTAGGGAACATGAGTGGCCTGCAGTAGGTGAGTGGATGTGGTTGAACAAAGACTATTACAACGGGTTGTCAGTACTTCCCTATGACGGAGGAACTTATATTCAGGCACCTTTCTCTGATTGTACAAAAGAAGAGTATGAAAAACTTATGGAATCTTTACATGATATTGATTTGTCAAAAGTTGTGGAATTAGACGATAATACAGATTTGAGTGGTGAACTGGCTTGTGCTGGAGGGGCTTGTACCATAACTTCATTATAACATTAGTTTTTATGAAACATGATAATTTAGTTCAAAACATTATTAATAGTATTTATAATTCAATTAAATCGAACAGATAATGTTTAAAGAAGAAGAAAATAAAGAAAGGGAGAATCAGAATAAGATTCTCCCTTCTGATTATTATTTGGACAACGGTAGAGTTGTATTTACTGAGGAATATCATATACGTAGGGGTAGTTGTTGTGGTTCACATGGAGGATGTCGTCATTGTCCTTATCACCCAAGAGGGTTAAAAGGGAATACTACTTTATATGAAAATTAGTCTTTGTATATTTATGTTATATGGCTAATGGAATAACATACGGTATTAATTTTCCTTTTAGAGATTCTAGAAAAGGTGATTTTTTAGAACTTACCGAATATGAATCACAAGAAATTAAATCTGATTTAATACATCTTATTTTAACAAGAAAGGGTTCTAGATATTTTTTACCTGATTTTGGTACTAGATTATATGAATATATCTTTGAACCATTCGATGGATTGACTTTTAGTGCGATTGAAACCGATATTAGAGATTCTGTTGGTAAATACTTACCTAATTTGATACTGAATAGTATTACTGTTGAACCTATTAGTGAAGACGATGAGGTTCCTGTTGGACCACCAGAAAGAGTTGGACAAACTCAATTGTATGATATATATAGAGTACCTGGTAAAGGAACGTCTGATTATACTGCAAAAGTGAGGATTGATTATACAATAGGTGATGCTACATTTGCTCAGGGGGACTTTATAATTATCAATATTTAATAACATGGCGAATAATAAGATATCATATACAACTAGAGACTATCAGGGAATAAGGGCTGAATTATTAAACTATGTTAAGCAATACTATCCAGATTTGATTCAGGATTTTAGTGATGCTTCAATATTCTCTGTTTTTTTAGATTTAAATGCTGCGGTTGCAGATAATTTACACTATCATATAGATAGAAGTATTCAGGAAACGGTATTACAATATGCCCAACAAAGATCTTCAGTATACAATATTGCTAGAACATATGGGTTAAAAATTCCTGGTTCTAGACCATCCGTGGCGTTAGTTGATTTCTCTATTACAGTTCCGGTCTTTGGGGACAAAGAAGATGATAGGTATCTTGGTATATTAATGAGAGGTTCTCAAATAAATGGTGCTGGAATTGTTTTTGAAAATGTTAATGATATTGATTTCGCTTCACCGTATAATAGTTCAGGGTTTCCAAATCGTTTAAAAATACCAAACTTTAATTCTAATGGTGTCTTGGTTAATTACACAATAACTAAGAGAGAGTTGGTTGTTAATGGGATAACTAAAGTTTTTAAAAAAGTTGTTACACCTAGTGATGTTAGACCTTTTTATGAATTATTTTTACCTGAAAAAAATGTTTTGGGAATAACTAGTGTTTTATTAAAAAATGGTACAGATTATACTAATGTACCTCCGGCCTCAGAATTTCTTGGTATAGAAAATAGATGGTATGAAGTGGATGCGTTGGCTGAAGATAGGATATTCATTGAAGATCCGACTAAAGTATCCGACCAACCAGGGATAAAAGTTGGCAGGTATATTCAAACAAATAATAGATTTATTAGTGAATATACTCCTGAAGGATTTAAAAAAATAACATTTGGAGGAGGAACTAATTCATCTCAAGACCAACTTAATTTATTTACAAACTACGGGTTACAGCCAACAGTTCAAAGTTATTACAATAATTTTGCTTTAGGGTCTACTTTAGTTCCGAACTCAACAATTTTTATTCAATATAGAATTGGTGGGGGGCTTGGAACCAATTTGGGTAATAATGTAATTAATCAGGTCGGTACTGTATCGTTTTTTGTTAATGGTCCTTCTGAAGTGATTAATTCATCCGTTGTTAATTCTTTAAGATGTGTTAATGCTACTGCCGCAATAGGGGGGTCTAATCCTCCAACTGTGGAAGAAATTAGAAATTATGTTTCGTTTAACTTTGCAGCACAAAAGAGGGCGGTTACAGTTCAGGATTACGAATCTTTAATTAGGACTATGCCATCACAGTTTGGGGCGCCGGCTAAAGTTGCAATAACTGAAAAAGATAATAAAATAAATATTGAAATTTTATCATACGATAGTTCTGGAAAATTGACTAGTATTGTTTCGAATACTTTAAAACAAAATATTGCAAATTATCTATCAAATTACAGGATGATGAATGATTATATTTCTGTATTAAGCGCTGAAGTTATTGATTTGTCTATTGATATTTCTGTTGTATTAACTGCGACTCAGAATTCTGGACAGGTTATATCTAACATAATTAATAAAGTTTCAGATTATTTTAACCCTTTATCTAGAAATCTTGGTGAGAATGTATATTTGTCCGAGTTACAAAGTATAATACAAAATCAAAATGGGGTTATTACTGTGACTAGTATTGATGTTTTTAATAAAGTTGGGGAACAGTATTCTTCGGCACAAACTTCAATGAAGTATTCAAATGAGGAAACAAAAAAAATACAACCTGTAGACGATACTATTTTTGCACAACCTAGTCAGGTATATCAAATTAGATATCCATCCAAAGATATTAGGGTTAGCGTTAAAAATTTCCAAAGTGTAGAATTTTCTTGATTTATTTATTTTAATGTCTCCTTACATTTAAAATTGGGTCTTTTTAAAAATTAACCCATAACTATTTATTGTTAAATGACTGATGGGTCAATCTGTTAGATTAAGAACTGGAATTGGTGTTGACCAAACAATTAATGTTGAACTACAACAAGACTTTGAATTTTTAGAGATTCTATCTTTAAAGATACAACAAGCTGACGTATATAATAGAAATTGTGCTAATTATGGTGTTATCGTTGGTAGAGTAACTGCAAACAATGGTTTGGGTATTCCTAACGCTAGAATTTCAGTATTCGTTCCTATCGACCAAGAGGATCAGTCTAACTCAGTAATAACAAGTATATATCCGTATAAGAATCCTTTAGATATTAATGAAGATGGGTATAGATATAATCTATTACCATATACCAAATCATATAGTAAACACGCGGCGACTGGAACATTTCCAAGTATTAATGATGTTATTGCGGACAATACTGCAATGACAATATTTGACAAATATTATCAGTTCACAGTTAAAACTAATGATAGTGGTGATTATATGATAATGGGGGTTCCTTTAGGGTCTCAGACTTTAGTTATGGATTTAGATTTGTCTGACATCGGAGAGTTTTCTTTAACTCCTCAGGATTTAATACGGATGGGAATAGCGACAGAATCACAAGTTTCTGGAGATAGATTTAAAACATCCAACGACTTAAATTCCTTACCACAAATTGTGTCAATCACAAAAAGCTTAGAGGTTTCTCCTTTGTGGGGGGATCCTGATGTTTGTCAAATTGCAATAAATCGGGTTGATTTTGATTTAAGAGAAGATGCTAATGTAGATATACAACCGACATCTGTATTTATCGGATCAATATATTCAAGTTCTGACAAATATAGGATTAAAAGAAATTGTAAACCAAGAGATAATACAGGTAATTTATGTGACTTGCAATCAAGTCCTGGTCAAATATTAGCAATAAGACAAACTATTAGGCAAGATTCTAATGGAAATCCAATACTTGAAGTCTACGATATAGAACAAAGTGGTAATGTTATTGACGGTGACGGGGCTTGGGTTATTGAGGTACCTATGAATTTGGATTACATTACAACTAATGAATTTGGGGAAAGAGTAATTTCTACCAACACTTCTATAGGTGTTCCAACTAGTGCAAAGTATCGATTTAAAATAAAATGGCAACAACCTAATGATTTAACAATTCAAACAAGAAGAGCCTATTATTTGGTTCCAAATGTCAGAGAGTATGGTTGGAATCTAGGGGTTGATCCAAATTATCAACCTGAAGATACTACGATTTATCGTCAGATGAAGTCTTCGTATTATTTTGGATTGGATTGGTCAGGATATACTGATGGGTTTTCTTTTACAGAGTCACAACAAAGATTAAGTGAAATTATTAATGGGGACGATTCATTTTATGAGTTTAAATATAATAAAGTATATACAGTCTCAGGACTAATTGACCAATATAAAAATGGGTTTGATAGAGGTAAATTTATCGGAATTAAAGAGATTGATGACGATGAATGTAGTTCTACGGTAAATAAGTTTCCTGTTAATGACGGGGTAAGAAATTTCGATTTGCTATTCTTTTTATTCTCAATAGTATTTCAAGTAATACAGTTATTAGGTAGTCCGTTATTATTAATCTTCCATTTAGTTGCTTTTATTTGGAATACATTAGTAAAGATAGGTTCTTTTTTTAGCGCCTTTTTCTTTGCGATTGCGATTTATAAATTTATACAAGGAACTTCTTTGGCGGTATTGATTGTTAGTGGTGTTGCGGCCGCGGCTTTAATTACTGAAGGGGTTTATTGGACAATTGCAGGTCTTGGATGGTTAGCAATATTTTTATTTCTTAAACCTAGGAAATTTAATAGGGTAAAATTACCCTCAATATCATATCCTAATTGTCAGGCGTGTGATTGTAATGGTGAAACTACCAGTTCAGATATTGACGGTAATCCAATTACTTTACTATCACCTGTATCTAATTCGGGGTTATATTATGAAAATTTATTGGCTAGTAGTACGGTAACATCCTTAGTTGTGGAAGATGACCAACAAGTATTTTCTATGATATTTTCTGAGGCAATAGGAACTACTTCGTACAATTCAAATTCAAATATGACATATAGGGTTATGGAATCTCAAGAATTGAGGTCTCCATCAAACAATAATAAGATATTTGCATACTCTAATTATTTGCCCTTGGGAGAAAGAATTAATATTTTTAATTTAAGAAAAAAATATTTCGATGGGGTAAATAAGATAAGTGTTACATTTGACTATCCATCTAATATTGGAAAAAATCATTATGATAATACATTATCGCTTTTATTTCAAGATTATTTAGAAGCAGGTACCCTACTTACTTTTGTTAACCCAACTAAAACTAAAGATGTTAATTATTTATATTCAGGAGATACTAATGGTAAATATATTACAGGTATATCAGGTACTCCATTGAATGCTGGATCCTCCACATATTCGGTTAAATACGCAGATACACAAGTAACTGAACAAGTTGTTACGTATTTTTTAAATACTGGTACTACGATAGATAACTATAAATTCCCACTTGACCAAGAGTATTATCAGGTATTAACCGCGATAACAATAAATCAGGCAAAACTTATTTGGTCTAATAGTAATGTGTCTTCGTTACCTTATTTATTACAATCAGGGTCTATTATTTATTGGAACGAGAGAACAAGTGCTTTGGCGGGATGGGGATCTATCAAACAAAGACCAATGGTTTCTTTCGAAGATATGTATATGGACTACGGCAGTCAGTATGTGGTTATCTTACAAAGAGGGGTTGACCCATATTCTCCACTATACACAAACACTTATGGTTTAGGTAAAATTTTTGGGTTAAATAATGAAAGTGATATTACAATAACCGCAAATACCAGAATTAATATACCTATTCAAAAATTGAGTCCTGGTGGCATTTCAGTGCAGACTTTTTCAGACCAAAGTAATATATATTATCCGTCTCACTTTTTTAATGCCGGAGATGGATATTCGGCGTTTACTTCGGATAGAGTTGGTTATTATAGTAGTTTAGACGCGAATAATAATTCATTTAACGGTACTAATGATATTAATTACGATTCTGTTGTTGGTGTTATTTCTGATACTGCAAATGCCGCTTACGATATTTTTTCCAATCCAGGTAAGTATGATAGTTCTGAAGATCTTTCTGGTGGGGCTTTTTATTATGTGAATAATGGAAATAAGCCCGCAGATGTTAGTGTTTATTATGACACCAAAGTATTATTACCGCAATTAAGTGCGTCACCTATGAATTTTTATAGTAAGGTCAATAATGTTATGAGGACGGATAGGTTACCTTCATCAGATTATTTAGATGGAAGTTCATGGGCAAATAATCCAAGCTTATTACAACAAAATATTGGATTCGCAGTTTATGTTATTAATGCTTTGGATGAGGACATTAGTGTTATTGGGTATTCTACAGGTGCTAACATGTCTGACATAGATACAGAAGGACAGGTTGCGAACACAAAAGTTTTAGAGAGTTTCGAATGTGAAAATCTTGTCGGATTAACTTGTTATACAGGGAATAGTGTGACTTTTGGTATAGACCAAACGTGTGTTAAAAATGACGAGATTGAGAACGGATGTTATATTTTTATGGAAAGACCATTGAGAGATTTGAATAAGGATATTAAAAATTTCGCTGAATGGGGATATAGGTTCAGATTTTTTTATGGATTATGTCGTGGAGTATTATCTCAGGTCTTTACCAATAATTGGGTTAACGGATCATTATATGCGTTCCCAATACAAGTTGATACTAAATACGACAAACAAAACAAACCGTCATCTTCATTTTGTAAAGATTTAATTTTCTTTGATAAAGATACTAATAATTTCTATTATAGAAGTAGTCCATTTAATTATAATACTGAAAAATTTGTTGGTAAAACAACTATAGGGTTAACAGACCCTCTTAATAGTAGGAATTTATTATATCCTACAACAATAGTGAATCTCGGATTCAAAGATAATTTTTATTCTGAAATTATCTTAGACCCATCGGCTAATGGATATGTTATGGATAAGATAGATAGTACTAGTTATGGTGACACATCTGACTTAGTTAACCTTTTTGTCATTTCTAGAATAACTAACCAAAGATTTATTAGTCAAATAACATCAGGTATAAATCCAAATAATTCGTTAGATAAGTTATTTTCTAGGGACGAAAAAAGGGTTGATGGAGATATTGCACAGTTAATGTCGATAAATTCTGAAATTGGTGTTGTTAAGTTTTCACCGCAATATTACGAATCTGATGGAGTTCTTCCTGACCCTGTTGTTATCTTAAACCCATCGGCAAATAACGTGGTCGTTGGTGTTTTCTTTTCATCAACTACAGATAATTTACAGACAAAAGATTATATTACTCCAGGAAGAATAGATTTTAGACCCAATAATAACGATAAAGCTTTAGGGTTTCAGTATGGGATAAAATCCCAAAGAGTTCCATTTTATCAGTGGGGACTTAATCAATCAAATACTATTTTTGGTGATGAGTTAAATACTTGGAAAACAACTACTGATGACATTTTCTCAAGAGAAATCCAATCATTAGATAGAACTGGAACTACAATACCTTCTTACTTTCTTGGATCTAACACTCAGATAAATGATACTTATGCTAGAGGATATATTTTTAATGTTGACCCTAGTGGGAATAATTCTGCAAATTACGGAAACTACAATTCAAAATTTTTGGTAGGAGCACCATTTCATTTTTACTTTGGAATTTATGTTGGTAAGTCTGCATTAGATAAATTTAAAACGAAATATTCGGTAAATGACTAATAATATTATAATACCAAGTAACTTACAATATCAGTCATCTCCGAATGTTGACCAACAGGTTAATCTGCCTTTTAACCAAAGTATGCAGACTCTTGTGGAGTATGATAGAACCTCTACTGTTAGTTTGGCTCAGGTATACGATAACGAGAGACAATCCTCCACCGTATTTAGACCAACGTTTAAATTATCGTATTATTATAACAATACGATAACTGGAACTACAACGTATGTACCTTTTCTTAATAATCTATACTATATTGATGCTGAAAAATCTTCTGTTAGTGGTGTTTGGAAAGGATATCCACAATATTATGAATTTGATTTTTTTAGAAATGATATTAATGATGGTCATATAAATTACAAACCATTAAGTGCGTTTACATATAATTGGGGTACATACCTATCATATCCTTATAAAAACGAGTTTGATAGAAATGTTTTTTGCGTTATTAATAATAGCACATTCCAATGGAATGTATCCGATGGTATACCATTTACAATTAACAATATACAATATGATGGAAACTCATTGGTTTCGTTTGAATGTGTTTCTCCTCATGGATTAAGTGTTGGAGAATCTGTTGAATTATCAATATCATATGGAGTAAAAAACATTTTTCAGGTATATTCTTTGGGTAATGGATTATTAAATAGTGATAAATATATTTTTAACATATATAATATCGGTTATACTGGGTCGACATTTTCGGATACCACAATAGGAACGTTTAAACGAGTCATTAATTATGACAATCCGATTGAGACAAAGTCAGTTTATTATGTTAGAAAACATAAAGTTCTTACAAACATTAGTGATTTAATTATGACTAAAACTGGATTTGAAAAAAATCCTTTTAATGACACTAAGAAGTTTGAATATAGTGCCATTACACCAAATTATGTTAATAGAGTTTCACAAAAAACTAGTTCCAATACGTACAACGTTACTTTCAAAAAAGACTTTAATCTTGATGGATTGGTTGACAACCAAAGAAGGCCGGTTTCTGAATTGTTTTTGACGATAATCAACAAAGGGTATTCGGGGTATTTCAATAAACCTATCAACGAAGTTGGGTTAAAACAAGGTTGGGAGTTTAATGTGACTTCAACAAACAATTCGTGGTGGGATTCGAATAATATTCATTCAAATACAAATATTAAAGTTTCTTCATATACTCAAACAAGCGGAGTGACTAAGACTTTTTACTACAATCAAAACTTATTAGAGGGTGATGAAATTGATGGTGATATTTGCGAGTGGAATCCGTATTTTCAAATTGAAAGAGTGGTTTCTCCGTATTATCAAAAAATAAAGTATAATCAGGATGTATTTCAAACAACAAATGGTGCGGATACAAATGGTCCTGGATATTATTATAAGTCTCATTATAAAATGACTGTTAGAGTTTTTTCAAATTATATTGAAACTGCAAATAAAAATGTTGTTAGTGAAATACCTACATGGGCAATTTTCTCAAATTCTGACCAACAATTTAGATGGAGAGATATCTATACTTATGGGTTTTTTGATGAGTTAGGTCGAGGAGTGGATTATCCATTTTTAAATAATAAACAGTATCCATATTCTAATGTGATGTTTAAATTAATTCCTGATAATGTTGGGTTTAATGTGAACAATACTTTATTAGGCGTGGATATACCATATAGACCAATAATTGATGGGTGTGAATAAATATATTTTTTTACAAAACGGGTCACAGTCTAAAAACATCAATATTCCAATACAGTCTAATTGGGATTTTGAGGGGTTAGATGATGCGGTTGACCAGTATGAGGAAACTGCTATCAAAGAAGTGTTGGGGCTGCCTTATGATTTTGAGGTTAATAGATTTCCACATCAAGAGTATGATGGTGGGACTACTAAAATTAATTATGAGTTTTATTTCTATTCTGGCGGATCTTTGTCTGATAGTAGTAGTTGGCAGAATAGTTATTTAGGTGAGGGATTTAGTGTTCAGGATTTATTTTATTTCACAAATAAATTTACCAAAAGTTTTTTTAAAATAGACTTTTATGATAGTGTGGACGATAAAAAACAAAAAAATTACTTTACGGTAATAATACCTACACAACAAGGGTTTAAGATGACAATGAATATGGGGTTTGATACTGTTTCGGTAAATAAACCTAAGTATAGTTTGGATTATATTGGGGACAAAGAAGGTTTTTTTCTTTATTGGCTTAAAAATTTGGAATTTATTCCAATTAAGACTTTTTATATGACCGCAAAATTTTATAATGCGGGCACTGGACAATTTACTAAAATGATGAATGAACCACAATCCAGTATTATTGGAAATAAATATGACTTCGATGCTTTAAAATATTTTTATTATAAAGTCGAGTTGGATTATAATAATATATCTTATAGTATCTATAATATAAACAACAATCAGAGAATAGGTACTAGTAGCCCTATAGTATGGTATGAGTATGTAAATCCACCACAATGACGGACTATTACAAAATCATAATATCACCTGAGACAATACTTAGTGACATAAGTAAAGTTCAGTATAGCGGTCAAACTGTTGGGGTTTACTCTGCAATGACACAGGTTGTTAGTGGAGGTGCTCTTGGAAGTTCTATTTTAACAGGACTTACAATACCTATATTATTTAGGCAAACGTCAACAGATATTGGATATTATTCACCATTCGATGGTGCGGTAATGCAGATGGATGTTGTTACTAATTTTATATTTTCTTCGACAACACAAGATTCGTATACCTATATGGTTTACAATACATCAAATGAATATCAAAAGTTTTTAGAACTATCTCAATATAAGGTGAATTGGGGTGACGGTTCTAATGAGGAGGTAATTACGGGGTATACTCCAAATTATATATCACATACTTATCCGACTAATGAACGAAAATATAAGATAACTCTAACACAAACTAATCCTTGGGGTGTTAATTTAATTGAAAAAACAATATCGGTACCGTTTAAAAATCAAACAATATATGATCCTAAAGGTAGGGCGTTTTTTTCACCTAATATTGGAAGTTGGAGTGGAACTTCAGTTAGTTATGACTTTATATTTTCTGGAGACCAGTATAATGAAGTCTCTAAACAGGTTTCTTCTAACTATGTTAGTATTCCATTTTATGTATCAGGTGTTACTAAATCTAGATTGACAGAACTACAGTTGTATGGAAATCCTAAGTATCAGGTAGGGGTTCCTGTGATAAATAACGGGCAGATTTGGGGTGCGGTATCAGATATTTCTAACTCATTTACTGCGTATACAATTCAAAATATTAATTACTATGATTATAGTGATGGAACAACAATATATTTTATACAGTCATCAGGATTTACTGATGACAATATTGTTGGAGTACCTATTACTAAAGACGAGTTTTTGTTAAAAATTACAGACCAGGGACAAATACAGACAGATGTTTATATTGAAAGAGGTAAACAGAGCGCTTATGAGAGAGTTCAGAGAATTGGTGAGGTTGATAATTTGGGAGACATGATAAATTATGGTTATGGTTTTTTTAATGTTGTTCAGAAAAATTAAAAAAAATAGATAAAGTATTTATAGATATAAATTAATTGTATGGCAATTGGAACGTATGGAACAGTAAGACCAAGTGATGTATCACCTGAAGATGTTGAAATAATTTTAAATTATACTCCGAGTAGAGATGTTACAAATCAGTTTGTACTTAGGAGATTGGATGCGTCTTCAATACTAAGACCGTATTTTAATAACAATGAAACTGGAGGTACTCCTGATGTTGAAATACTTGGTGGATTATATAATTTAACTTTGCCGGCAAATGAGTTTAATGCTTTGGGATTTTATACTATGTATTTAAGGCCGGCACAAATAAGAACGTTAATTACGGATTGTGGAGTTTTGAGTGCTTTACCAAATGTTAAAGGAATTGTCATAGATTTATCTAACGTACCTTCGGTATACTTGAATAAATTTGTACCACAGGGGCTTGTTGGGTATAGAATTGAATATTTAAATCCTGATGGATCTAAAATTCCTAACTTTTTTAGAATAGTAACCTCATCTTTTTATTGTGAGCCGGTAGTGTCAAATTTGACAAATACCAATCAAAAATCAATAAGATATCGATATGTTGACGGGCAATCCAACTTACTGTTTTTAACAGTTTCTCCATCATCATCGCCAACAAATAAACCAAACGCAACTCCTTATATTGGACAACCAGACCAAAACATTATAATAACAAATACGTTTTTTAATCCAATAACTTTAGATATTGAAATGGTTGAATATGATATTTCATCCTTGGCAATTGCTTTATATGGAAATCAGACTAAATCTATTGATGACGGAATTTATACGATATATGATTCTGAGAATAATATATATAGACAATACAATTTATATGAGATAAGAGATCA
>JACCDV011282958.1_pt1 | contig 37872 bp, 24 predicted proteins | sample 7446131 | NCBI WGS metagenome assembly JACCDV01 (sample SAMN15323448, study PRJNA562643) | freshwater metagenome | isolation source: river surface water | place: USA:Blue River Watershed | collected 2017-08-17
AAACTCCTTCTTTGTGCTGATTCAGTGGTGCCCGAGGCCGGAATCGAACCGGCACGCCCCTTACGGAAGCGAGAGATTTTAAGTCTCTTGTGTCTACCAATTTCACCACTCGGGCAGTGTCGTTGTGTCGTGGATTTTACGCCAGCCGTCTCTGGGACTCGGGCAAGTCATGACTGATTTCCAATATTTTTTCGTCTATATTGACGCTGGAATTTTTTAAGCTCGACTCAAATCATCTATTCCAAAAAAGCATAAGGAAACTGCTCATGACGCGCCACGCCACACACCACTTTTTACTCACGGCCATCCTCGGTATGAGCCTAAGCATGACACATGCTGCAGACAAGAAGGAATCTGCCGAACCAGCGGTGAAGAAATCTGAAGTGGGCATTTGTCACGATAAAACCAGCACCTCATATGGCAACACCAAGAAATTCACAGCATTTGCATCAATGGACGAATGTGTGAAAAGTGGAGGTCGCCCTGCAGCGGGTCAACCCTCAGTCGCAGCTGAGCCAATCGTGAAGAAATCAGATTCTGGTATCTGCCACGACAAAAACAGCCCCAGCTATGAACGCACCAAGAAATTCACGGAATTCAAAACTGTAGATGAATGCGTGAAGAGCGGCGGGACACTGCCAAAGAAATAAAGAACCATAAAAAAAAACCCTCAGACATACATCTGAGGGGTTTTAAATTTGGAGCGGGAAACGAGGCTCGAACTCGCGACCTCAACCTTGGCAAGGTTGCGCTCTACCAACTGAGCTATTCCCGCGTGGAGTGATTAATTCCTAAACCGCTATTCTAATCACAAATTCATCCGCTTGGAAGACCACCGAGAAGAAATATTCAATCCGCTAAAGCTTTAGCAATCTTGTGTCGGGACACTGTCGTTTTCGGGCACTTGCCTTTGGGCAATTCAAACCACTGACGCACATCTTCTTCGAGTCCCACACCATGCATATAGTTGTAAATGGCTTTCTTCAGACCTCGCCCCAAAGTGTCATGGTCGGTCCCTGTCGGGTCAATGAATGCAATGTCGTTCTTGGCAAAACTCACCTCAGGCAACGGCAGCACCTGAACGCCGTAATCAGCGGGGGTCTTGCCCACGGGTGAATGCACCGTGCACGCAAAGCGATGGAAGAAACCGCTTTGAATACAGCCATTTTCAAACAACTGCCGCACATACTCCAGCGCATCCACCGTGTCCTGCAAAGTTTGGGTTGGAAACCCATACATCAGGTACGCATGCACCAAGATACCCGCCTCTGAAAAACTTTTAGTAACTTGTGCCACTTGCTCAACAGACACGCCTTTTTTCATAAGGTTGAGCAAACGATCCGATGCCACCTCTAAGCCACCAGACATGGCAATACAACCGCTCTCTGCCAACAACTCAGCCAACTCTGGCGTGAAGGTTTTTTCAAACCGAATATTGCCCCACCACGAAATGTGCACTTTGCGACGCAGCAGCTCTTGAGCCAAGGCTTTCAAAGCTTTAGGGGGTGCAGCCTCATCCACAAAATGAAAGCCTGTCTGCCCCGTCTCAGCCACGATTTGCTCAATGCGATCCACAAGTGTGGCAGCGGAGGCTGTTTCGTAGCGAGAGATGTAGTCGAGGCTCACATCACAAAAGCTGCACTTTTTCCAATAGCAACCATGCGCCACCGTGAGCTTGTTCCAACGGCCATCGCTCCACAAGCGGTGCATGGGGTTGAGCATGTCGAGCAACGACAAGTAGCGGTCTAGCGGCAGGCCATCCCATGTGGGCGTCCCCACCTCTTCAAACGGCACATCCGGCTCAGCCCAGTTCATCAATTGAACCTCGCCTTGCTCATTGCGCACAAAAGTGCGAACCAAGCGCTGCACACTGCGTTTGCCTTGCAGGTGCTCCATCAACGCCAGTAAAGGTCGCTCACCGGCGTCCAAGCTGATGAAGTCCACAAAGTCAAAGACGCGTGGCTCGGTTAGCTCGCGCAACTCGGTATTCACAAAGCCACCGCCCAAACCAATTCGAATGTGCGGGTGATGCGCTTTGAGGGTCTGGGCCATGCGAAACGCCGCGTAGACCGCCCCCGGAAATGGGACAGACAACAACACCAGCTGCGGCTGATGCTTGGCAATCACCTCCAAAGTCAGCGCTTGCAGGGTGTCATCAACCAAGGTGTGCGGCGCCTGCAAGGCCTGCGCCAGGGGCTCAAACGTGGCTTGGCTACCGGCCAATTGTTCGGCGTAGCGCACAAATTCAAACCGACTGTCGACAGCGTCTCTCAAAACATCAGCCAAGTCGTTCAAATACAGCGTGGCCAAATGTCGTGCACGGTCTTGTTGCCCCAATGCGCCAAAGGCCCAAGCTAATGGGTCGCCACTGCCCTCGTCGTCATAAGCATCGAGGGCGGCAAAGCGCGGCCCTTCGGGCAAGAAGCCTCGGCCCGCAATCCGATGGCTCAAAGTGGAATCACGCCCCTGCAAAAACGCAATCGTGGGCGCAATGGTGGATTGGTAGCGGTCGAAATAGTCCAGAAAGTAGTTCACACATGCCGTGCGCTCGGCCTCGGGCATTGCCAGCGCACAGTCGCGCACTTGGCCTAGGCCTTCTGGTGTGAACAGTGCTAACACCAACGCCAAAGCCATGTCCTCCTGCATCGCATCCACGTTTTGCGAACGCAAAAAACCCGTCAAGTAAGCCGTAGATGGGTATGGTGTGTTGAGCTGAGTCATCGGCGGGATGAGGCTCAAGACACGGAAAGATGGGGTTGCAGCGGAGATTTCTGGCATGTGGGCACCTATTATCGACGGGAGGTGGAAATCACTAAATGGCCCTTCGTTCGCACAAATTCTGTAAAAATCATCAAAACCACTAAAGATCGTCGGTTTGATGTCGACAGCGTATAGCTAACTTACTTTTACACACAACAAGGACACTCCTGTGAGCAATATGACCCCTTCCTGCGCCTGCTGCGGCCCGCTTCAATTGGCCGGCAATCACTCACGCCGAGGCTTTCTTGCCGCCGGTGCAGCCACCGTGGCTGGCGGCTTGATGGGCATGACGCCCTTCCAAGCCCAAGCCGCGAGCGGTAACTACGAAGCCATGCTGGTCAACTGTATCGATCCACGCTTCACCACCTTGAGCTGGCAATACATGGGCCTGCTGCAAGGCATCGGCCGCGAAAAGCTGAGCGACAACTACAGCCAATTCGTCATCGCTGGCGGCCCCATTGGCGCTGTGCACCCCAAGTTCTCGGCATGGCACAAAGCCTACTGGGACAACTTGGACATCACCGTATCGTTGCACCACATCAAACGCGTGGTCGGCATCAGCCACCGCGATTGCGGCGCAGCCAAATTAGCTTTTGGTGAAGACAAAGTCGCCACCAAAGAAATTGAAACCGAATCGCACGCCGAAGCGCTGAACGAGTTCCGTCGCCAAGTGCAAAAACGCCACCCCAAGCTCAGCGTCATCACTGGCGTGATGGGCCTCGATGGCCGCGTGGATTTGATTGGCTAACTCGCTAAAGCCTTGGCAACTTGAACCGATATATAGGGTTCAAGGTTGCTTAGGTTTATGACCGCTCTCGCCACCAGCCCGAAGTTTTAGGGCGCGTGTGGACTCCAATTCACCGCCGAGAGCGGTCCCCTTTTTTTATTTACAAGCAATCTCGTGCATGCGGTAGTGCCGAATGTCATCGAAGTGCAACGGCGTCTTGATGAACTGCTTGGCAAACTCCGAATTACTTTCTTGAATAAATGTGTCCTTGACCTTGTGAGTAATGAACGGTCGCTTACCCACCATATCCTGATAAAAAATACGCTCGGCCAAATGTATGGTTTGCTCTTGACAGTTAATTTCGTACGTTGATTGCTCAGAACTGTAGTTGTAGAGCATGACCTTCACCACAGCTTTGGGCGTGTGATACGGCACTTTGGCCTCCACAGGTAGCTGCGTGAACGTTCGTAATACTTTGACCTTGCCTTTGTCCTCAAGTGGCGCATAGTAGTAGTCGTTCGCACCATGACTGTTGTTTGTGAGGAATACCCATCCCGCCCAGCTTGAAGGGGGCATGACCAACGCACAGAGAAACAGCAAGTATTTATACATAAGTTGGCAAGATTTTATTTGCAAACCCAAAGCCGTCTGTGTGCTTAAACAACAGCGCAAATCATGGAAAATCAAGCCATGACTGACACCAACACACAACACCCCGCTCTTCCCGATCATTTGTCCATCGACCCACGTAGTCCTCACTATGTACCCGCGGTGTTTGAGCACGACATTGGCATTCGCTTTAACGACAAAGAGCGCTTTGACGTGGAGGAGTATTGTGTTTCTGAAGGCTGGATCAAAGTGCCAGCCAACAAAACACTCGACCGCAAAGGCAAGCCTCTGCTGATCAAACTCAAAGGCAAAGTCGAAGCGTTTTACCGCTGATCATTTATGAGCAAAGCTTACGTAGTCGGACAAATCACGGTCACCGACCCAGAAGCCTATGCGGTCTATTCAGCACAAGTGCCTCAAACCATTGCAGCGTTCGGCGGCAAATATTTGGTTCGCGGAGGTCATGCCACTCAACTAGAAGGCCAAGCACAAGGGCAACGTCACGTTGTGATTGAATTTCCAAGCCGCGAAATCGCCGAGGCTTGGTACAACAGCGACGCCTATCAAGCCATCATTACGCACAGAACCAACAATTCCTCAGGTGCACTCGTCTTGGTTGACGGTTACGAACTATGAAACTCACGCGAATTCAGCAAATTGGCCTCGCCTTTCTTGTATGCAGCTTGTTTCCGGCTTACTTCATCGCCCAATGGCGTTACGAAGTAAAGTTAGCCAGCCTCGATGAAATGTTACAAAAAGAGCAGGCTTTGCATACGAGCACAAACAAGCTCTTGAACAATTGTGAAAATAATCCAGCCCACAAAGCTGATCCCTACGATGCAGCGCATCGAATTTGCAGCCAAGGTGCTGACACTCATGCACGCACTGAGCGTGAAATGGCTGTTTTGAATGAGTACAAAGCTAACAACGAAATGACTCGGTATTGGAACTTCGGATTAGCCGTGACACTCATCAACCTCGTTGCGTTCATCTTGTACAAAGTCAGTATTTATCTCAAGCGCGAAATCGACTAAAACTCAACACCACCTCTCTCCTGCGCCATTGCGGCCCCACATAAACAAAGTAATTGGTTAAGCATTGACTTGATTTGCCTCCCCAAAAAGCCCAAGCACTTCATACAACCTCCGTCTTTCCACTGGTTTTAACAAAATTGAATCAAATCCAAGTGACGAATAGTCAGCGTTAGTAGCAAGAGCCACATCTGCCGTGTACGCAATGACACAGACCGCCGAATACAAGGAGTGCTCTTTGATAGAACGCGCAATTTCCAATCCATCAAGCCCCGGCATTGAAATATCAAGCAACACATGCGTAATCCGATGCAACTCGATGAAGTTTAAAATATCGTCACCGCTATCAATATCAAACACCTCAACGGAAGGGTAAAAAGACTTCAACAACAAACCCGGAACAAGTCTATTAATTAAATTATCATCCACAACCAATACTGCAATTTTCTTCATAAGTTCTTTCAAAACTCTAGGTCATTGGAATCGCGATTTTTAATGCTGCGCCACTCATACCCTCATCAAGAGTAAATTTAAAATCAGCCCCCATTAAATAGAATATTTGCCTCACCATCGCCAGAACGACACCCGGCCCCTCTTGAAGTTTGAAAACATAATTTAAATCATTCCAAAAATCTTGATAAAGAAGAATTTTTTGAGAGTTCACATCGATATCAGAAAACTCAAAATATAACAATACATATTCATCACTCTCGTGAGCTTTCAAAATAACATTCAAAATACTCCACTTATCTAAACTTTGCAAAGTTTCAGAAATCAGTAAATCTAAGATCTGGCTCATTCGAGCGCCATCTATAGTAATTAATTTATCTATTAACTCTTCTGAACACGTATATCCCAGACCAACTTGACGCTCTAAAGCAAGCATTTGATGCTTGCGCACGGCGCTATCAATTAAATCAGATAGCACACATTTAGAGAAATTAAAACCAACACCACCAGTCAAAAAATTATTTATCTCAAAATAGGCATTACCCGTCTTAAGCAAACTCATCCCGCCTTCGTGAATAATTCTCGCCGTAAATTTTGAAATACCTTCATTTTCACTATTCTCTAAATATTCAGAATAACCAATGATGCCCGTCAAATGCGTTCTGAACTCATGCGAAAAACGAGCACTTAAACTGGCTGGTACAGTTTTATGAATGCAGTCGATATTTAAAAACCGTAAAATTTTATCGATCACATAAATCCTTAAATAATTATAAAAATAGTTTTATGCTACACGCAGCACCTCTTAAAGAAAGTTAGCAAACACAAACAACAGGAAATCTCTTCCGTAAATCTGGACACCAAAAGCTCATAGCTGAAAAAAATAATGGGCCATTTTGAGGCGGTGACAAAACCAAATGAAACTAAGCGCGACCACAACTTACATCACTCATCTTGACTCGGCCTAATGCATCCGCCAACTCATCAATACTAACCGGCTTACTTATAAAATCATCCATGCCTACCGAATAACACTTTAATTTATCCTCAGCGAATGCGTTTGCTGTCAAGGCGATAATATACGGCTGCCTATTTTTTTTGTTTGCTCTTATATGCTCCGCAGCAGTTAAACCATCCATATTTGGCATATGCAAATCCATCAAAACAACATCATAATTTTTCTTATTGAAGAGGTCTAGTACCTCTAGCCCATCACATGCAATATCTGGAAAAATATTCATATGATTTAGGATCTTACTTATCACCAAACGATTGATTTGATGATCCTCTGCCAGCAGGACCTCCAAATTTCCGACATCCTGAATTTTAGTAGGCTGCGATTTATTTGTGTTTACCCCCCCAGGCGCTGACGTTGCTTTGAATGTGAATCTAAAAGTAGAACCATGACCAAGCTCACTTTCGAGCCAGACACGCCCTCCCATCAGTTTTATCAACATCGCACTAATTGCCAAACCTAGACCACTACCCCCATACTGACGAGTGATCGAAGAATTAGCCTGGGTAAAAGCATTAAACAAATGCTTTTGCACATCTTTACCGATACCAATACCCGTATCTTGAACACTCACCTCATATTCATCAATTACGACAGACGGAGCTACTGTAATCACAACGCGCCCCTGATGTGTAAACTTGATCGCATTCGAAATTAAATTAGAGAAGACTTGCCTAAGTCGTGTGGGATCTCCCATAAACACAGGAGGCAATTTTTCTCGGGGCATGAATATCAATTCCAAGCCGCGTGCTTGGGCTTGAATTGTGAACGTGTCATTCAAGTCAGAGAAGAACCCGTCAACATCAATGGGAATACTTTCCAACTCGAGTTTTCCCATTTCAATTTTTGAGAAATCTAAAATATCATCAATCAGCGTAAGCAGCGTACGGCCACTGGATTGCAATACTCGCAGCAATTGACGCTGCTCATCTGTCAGAGCACTGTTGGCGAGTAGCTCTGTCATTCCTAACACACCATTCATAGGCGTACGAATTTCGTGACTCATTGTCGCCAAGAACTGACTCTTGGCCAGTGTGGCAGCTTGAGCTCTATCGCGCGAGTGAGTCAACTCAATTTGCTGTTGGCGAACCGTTTCCTCATTCACATGAACCTGTCGAATCAGTAATATCGTGACTGCAACGATGATCAGCAATGCGGCTGAAGTCCAATAGATGACATTTAAAAAATTAGCCTGCCACTGGGTCAAAACGATATCCCGATTTACGTGTATCAAAAAAAAGAAGGGATATCTTGATGATGATCTGTAAACAGTTAATTGCTCCCCGTTGTGCGATCCGATTTCCCGTTGATGTACCTCTGGCAATATGCTCTTGAAATCAAAGGTATCAGCTAGCTGATTTGTATGTGAGCGCATCAACACACGCCCATCAAATCGAACCAGTGCAAACTCATCACTCTCGACTTGGGTATAACGCTGGATTCGGTCTAAGAAATAATCTGTGTTGATTGCTACTAATAACCACGCAGCATCAGCACCGCCACCCAAACGAAAAGCCAAGGGTAAAAATCCTCTCAACTTGCCATTCATACCCGCCTCGCTCACGATATCACCACCGTCAGCAAAGTCCCGCCCCTCTCGCAAACTACCGACGCGCAACACCGGCGCTGAGGATGCATGAATATCCAGAGGAAAAAAATCATTCAAGGAAACCACAGTCCCAAAATTGGCCAAATTGGTACTCGCTTTAATACCATCTCTTAAGGTCATGATCGATAACGAACGCACGGCAGGTTGACCAAGTTGCAACCCGTGCAACAAGCGAATCAACTCAGTAGATCGTGTCTTATCAATCGGTTTCTCAGACAACTCAGGCAGAGTCAATGCCATGCTCTCAATGAGCTGAAAGGTCTGCGTTAGTTGATCTTCAACCACAAGTGCGCTACCTTGCACACGGTGTAGCTGAAAAGCTAATTGCGTTTGTCTTTCGCGATACGCAGAATAGCCCACCCCAAAGATCACGCAAAAAATAAATATCCCCAAAAGAGAATATGCATAGCGGGAGCTACCCTGAAAAAAATACGACATAGACTATCGCTTGAAAACAAGCTTGTCCAACTTGTAACGAGCTGCTGTTTTGTACAAGCGCCCGTCAGCATAAATATCATCCACAAAACGGTCTATACGCGCCGCCCATTTCTCGTCCCCACGCGCCATTGCATATGCATAGGGCGTCTCGTGAAACACAGAGGGAGGAGAAATCAAACGGGCCCAATCTGTCGTTTCCAACATGCGTCGGCTGTAGGGATAGTCAGTCATAAACACATCCGCACGACCCGACAGAACTTCTTGTTCGCGCGCCATCGGCGTCCCAACCACTTTGAGCGTAGCCTCTTTCAAGCGTTGCCGCATGACCGTCTCATGCAGCGTTCCCTTCATAACCACCACCACAACCCCAGGCTGATCAATGTCTACCCAACTGCTCACCTGCCGGTTTGTGCGTGTTGTGATTGCATAAATATCACTCACAAGCGTAGGCCTCGCAAAGCGCAACTTATCAGCACGCTCTGGGGTAATACCTACAGCAAACATGGCAACATCGCATTTCTTTGCACTGATATCTTTCACCAATGCAGCAAAATTGGTGTCCACAAACTCCACACTCACACCCAAATCCTTGCCAAGCTCAAGCGCCAAATCGGCATCTATACCACTCAGAATCTGGGTTTTAGGATTTCGGAACGTGATGCCGTAATACTCGGGCCAAATACAAACACGTACTTTTTTAGCCGTCATCACTGCATCCAAGATAGAAGTAGCAGGATGCACTTGCGCCATAATTGGCAGCGCTATACCAGCCAATAAAATTAAAAATTTAAAACGTAAGCCCCGACTGTTCAGCATAATTCCCTTTCGACTTTTACGCGCCTTAATGCTGCAACCAACTCCTCAATACTAATAGGCTTGGTAATAAAATCATTCATGCCAGCGGCATAACTTTCTGCTTTATTTTCTGCAAAAACATTCGCTGTCAAAGCAATAATATATGGCTGATGAATACCCAAAGTCGATCGAATCCTCTTGGCAGCCGTCAATCCATCCATGCTTGGCATCTGTAAATCCATCAGAATGACGTCATATCGCTTATTCGCTACACATTTCAGCACCTCCAAGCCATCACACGCCAAGTCAGGTTGAATATTGACACGATTCAAAATCTTACTGACTAGCAAGCGATTAATCTGATGATCCTCAGCCAATAAAACACTCAAATAGCCCATATCAACCGTAGGCTCAACAGAGGACCTTGTTGCTACCAGGGCATCAGACACCATTTCCGCTTTAAATGAAAAATAAAACGTTGAACCTTGACCCAACTCACTATCTAACCAAATACGCCCCCCCATCAATTGAACCAACATGGCACTGATGACAAGGCCCAAACCAGTACCGCCATACTCGCGTGTTATAGATGAATTGGCTTGTGTAAAGGCAGTAAACAACCGTTCCTGAACCTCTGGATTGATACCTATTCCGGTATCTTTAATACTGACTTCATACTCATTAGGCTCTTCAGCACAACGGACACTGATGACAACATGCCCTTCGTGCGTGAATTTGATGGCATTCGCAATCAAATTTGAAAATACTTGCCTCAAACGTGTGGGATCACCTTTAATCAACCTTGGCAATTTTTCATTAGAGGCAAGCACCAACTCGAGTCCGCGCGACTGCGCCTGAATCGTAAAAGTGTCCTTCAAATCCGCCAATAAAGACTGCAAATCAAAAGGAATGTTTTCCAACTCTAGCTTGCCGACTTCAATTTTTGAAAAATCCAAAATATCGTCAATCAGCGTCAGCAAAGTTCGCCCACTCGACTGCAACACCCTCAATAACTCACATTGCTCCTCATTCAATCCGCTCATCGCCAACAGCTCTGTCATTCCTAGCACACCATTCATCGGCGTTCTAATTTCGTGACTCATCGTTGCCAAGAATTGACTTTTGGCATCCGCAGCCTCTTTGGCATGCACCAGCGCCTGCTCTAGCGCAAGCGTACGTTCAACCACTTTGTTTTCTAGGGTAGCCGCCAAATCTTCTAAAGCTCTATTTTTCTGTGCCAGTACCAGTTGAACTGCTTCTGCCTTGTTTTTCGCCTCCAACAATTCATTCTCTAAGTTGTACCGTTGCGTCATATCTTTGGCACTCACCAAGATGTGCTGCTTGTCATGCATCAGGACCATCGACATATTCACGGCAATACGGCGTCCATGAGCAACCACACAGTTTTTCATGAAGTCAGAAACATAACCACACTGCACCACGCGTTCAAATGCCTCCTGGCTGGCGGACAAACTCTCCGGCGAAGTCAATGCCATGCAACTGATGCGCAACAACTCCGTACGCGTATACCCCGTCAACTCTAAAAATGCAGGATTGGCATTTAGAAATGCAGATGTATGCACATCCAAAATTGCAATTCCATCGATCGAATTTTGAAAAATAGCCTCAAACTGCTGCTTTTGGATCAAGATTTCCTGCGTACGCAATTCGATATTTAAATTTAAATGCTGCTTTTCTTGAGTCCACGCTTGATAAAAGGTCACACTATTGACCGCATGTGACAAGTGAACAAATAAATTATTCAATGCCACCAAAGCCATCTCGTCTTCTACCGGCTGCTTCGCACTAGCAATATCAAGGTTTCCAACCACCACAAAGCCAAACGGCACATCGGCGTCGCCTCCAAACACAGACAAAACGGCCTCTTCGAATTGCAAGCTTTTCAAAAGCGTTTGAACCTCTAATACAGGCTTATCCTTGGTATGAACAAGCGGCTCAGAGCTATGCCTCATCGCCTCTACAGCCTCACCCGACAACAAGGCCTGAACTGATCGAATCGCTTGCAAATTGAAAGACGCCGCTTCCCCTCCTTGATAAGCGGGCTTGAACAAACCCGTGTCATCTTCATGCACAAACACGACAGCGTATTGATACCCTAGCTCATCAATCATCATTTCCAGAGCCAAATTTGCAATATCTAACAACGTGTGTGACTCGTTAATTTCACGCCAGCGTTGGTATAGCCGCTTGTAATAACTAGAGTGAGATTTCAGCTTCAAGATAATCATCCCCGCAGGCAATGCTTTTGATCATGCGCGTTTTGTATTTACCCTTAGATCGACGCATTCTGCGAAAACCCTCTTCTGTATTGATCACTTCACCATTGACTAAATCTGTGTTGTAAATCAATTGCATCAGCCCTGTAAATCCTCCACTATTAGCCCAATGCACGGGTTTATCAGCTAATCCGTACATACGTAAATAACTCAGATCTTCAAAATCGTTGTAATTTCTAAAAACTGCCCGTTCCCGTGAAAGATCAACAATGGTGTGATACCCCCATCCCATGGTGTTGATCAATGACACTAGGCCTTTGATCCAATCTTCTCGCGTATGTAAATAGGGCTTCACATAGGTATTCCATTCATCCGAAGTCATAACGCCTGCATAAGTGAAAAATCCACAAGCATGTCCTGCCTCAAGCAACAACTCAGATGCCAACAACTCCCCGTACTCTCCTCCTACGGTCTTCATCGCGCGCACAAACTCAAACTGAATACGATTGATGTAATCACTTAAATTGCGAGCAATATAAACACCAAATGCAGGTATATAACCCTCTTCGTTGCCCACCATATTTTCATGGGCACCTAAGAAGGATTGGGTCACAACATCTTCATACTGCCAGCCAATCGGCAATTTGGGCGTATTATTAAATTGCAACGGATTCTTAGGTGGATAAATTGAAAAGTTACCCTCCCCCAATTGAATAATATACAAATTGGAAGAATCACCACATGCCATACAGCTCACCTGAACAGCATTCACAGCGCTCAGTGGATGTCCGTAAATCACGGCAAATGCAGCTGCAATATATCCTGTCGTAAAATAATCAACCGGCTTATTACTTTTTCCAAATTTCATCAACCAAGTTTTAGAATAAAAACTTTTATACGTTCCTATACTCGCCCCATCTTGCGTCAAGGGGGTCAAGTCGATCAATCCATATCCAAATGTCTTATAGACCTCAGATGCCATCTTTTTTGCATCCTCAACAGACATGCCTCGACATAATTCACTGAGTTGCTGATACACAGCATCTGCGGCTGCCCCAACAATAAAAGGACGACTGTCGATGTAATCTGCATCTAGTATCGAACGCTGCAAATAATTAAGGTAATGGTGGCAATGAAACACCATTGCCTCACCTGCAACTACAAAACAATTGTGCGTTTCGTCGTAAGGATATGCACGAATATCAAACATGTGGGGGCAATCCGGAATTTTCTGTAAATTGCATACCCACTAGTGCTTCAGCCACTTCATGAATATAAGCATATAAATCATCAGACACCCAAATATGGTCAGCTGTCTTGATCGCCTCTGCCGTTAAAAGTTGGTTATATTTAACTAAATCAGGCAGCACACGCACCAAAATTCTGTCAATGATCATGGGCTCACTCACAAGCTCTGCATGTCTAAATATTTGTTTGGCATCTTTCATGCAATTCAATTTACAGGCCAGCCAAACCCAAACCACTAAAAGACCAAGTACTAACGGAAATGAGTACCTATATTATTTAAATTTAGGGTGCATCCACGACCAACCAAATTGGCGATAGCGAGTTATGAACATTGCTTACCTTCGCCACTGTTCACAAAACCGGATTAAAGTTTGCCGTCAAAACACCCAGTAGATCTGCCTCCCATGCAAAACCGGTAGGCACAATCAAATTGGTGGTGGTCCCATGAGCGACCTGATAGCTACTTGAATGGTCATACGGATCGCCAGTGACCAAGTATTGATCTGTTCCGTCAAGCAATGAATCCACAACGAGCAGATTGGCGTTGTTGACCGTCACACCGTCGGCGCTGAGCGTGGTGTAGCTCACACTGGCCCTGACCGACACGCTACGACCATTCGAGAAGGTCAGATCCACACCGGCAAGATCGGCGCCTATGCTTTGGTCCACTGCGACGATCCCATCGTTGGTAATTGCCCCGTCAATCCACACAAACGGTTGCAACACGGAAATGATCACAGCATCCCCAACGTAGCCTGCCGTCGTCGAACCATTGAATTTGGCATGCACATCAACTGTGTAGCGCAATGCGCTGTTATTGGTGGTGGGCTGGGCACCGAAATAGCCATAGTCGCCGCCATCACCACCCCAGTATTTGTCATAGGTCAGACTGGCACCAAACTGATGGATACCCAAATTGACACTAGAGGCGGATAAACCATCCGCCGCAACAAGGGTTTTATTGACTGAATCAATCGTCACATCGTTGGGCAGAAAGCCGGAAATTCGGCTGCCATCCGCGGTACTGAATGTCAAAGGGGCATATTTCCAAATTTGCGTGTATTGGTGCTGTTGCGTCGCGTCGATGTTGTCAATCACCAGCCACGTATCCATGTCCGCCAAATGAACGACCTTGCGGGTATGAATGACATCACGAACCGTGCCATATCCGCCCGTATGGGTGGTTTCCATGTAATCGAAGGCATCGCTGGACAACCAACGGGTATCAACCATGGCACCCAATGTTCCAGGTGGCACATTCTGTGATTTCCCATCAACAATCACCGTGTTGTGCATGAAGCTGCTGTCCTCACCGGTATGGGCACTGGCTTTGACATTACTGCCAACGCCGGAACTGTAGTTATGCCCGCCAGAAGCCAGCAAGATTTGTCCGTGTGAGGCAAATTGGATCGCACCTCCCGCAACCATGGTGTGCCCACCTGGAGGGTGGGAGGCAAACATGAACATGTAGCTCGCATCACTGCTCCAGTCACTGCGCTGGACTGCAACACCGCTGTATGGGAAAAGCTGATTCAAATCAGCAAACTGATGCGTAGAGGCCGTGCCACCCGTAAATTCCCAAGTAGATTTACCAATTTGAGGCAAGGTTCCCATCGGTGAGCGAATGGCATCCGTAAAGATGTAAAAATCATCCACGGCCTTCTCTGCAAAAGCTGTCCAGCTTTCGTTGGGCATGGCTCTGGTCAGCCCGTCAAGGTCAGCCACATTGCTGAAGTTGTAATTCAAAGATGGTTCAGACAATCCGCCGTCGGGCAAATACAACTCTTTGATTTTGGCGACAAACGCATCCGTTATGGCCGTACCGTAAGCCTTGGCCTCGGGCAATTCGGCATACAGGCTTTGAAGCTTGAGCAATGCACCCAACCCGATGACCTTCTGATCGACGGTACCCTGCCCATAGAGAATATAGGTCCTGTACATGTGATTGCCGTAGGACAGAAAAAAGCTTTTCCCGATGTCATATAAATCCGATGCCGACATCATTCCCAACTGTCCTTGCGTCAACACACCGGTGTTGGGGGACAAGGCCGTCGTGTTGTAGACCAAGCTGGGGCTCGACGGATTGGGACGGTCCAACAATTTGGCGAGCAGGCCCAAAAACTCATATTCCGCGTTGAAAAATACCCCCAGACTCAGCGAGGAGGGTGTCGCTACGACAGCCGTACGTTCGTTGCGCGCCAAATCCCCCATGATCTGGATATATCGATCCAGATAACGTCCTTCACGCGTAGAAAAATAGCTCGCGACCAACATCCCGAACAAACTTCGACCAGGAAAGTCCCCAACCACAGATGTCCAGACGACCGATTTGTCTGGGTTTAGGGTCAGGCTGGGGTAGTAATCAGCAATTGCGGGGTTCGCCAATTTTCTTGCCGCGTAGGTTTGTGCATCAATATCGCCCATCAAGTAACGAATCCAGTCTGCATAGGCGCCATTGGTTATGTTGACCAACTGACCGTTCAGCGGATTCAAATCAGCCGAACGCAAACGATCGATCACGGTCAAACGCAAAAGTTCCGTATCGACCCCAGAGACGTTCAGCGTGAATACACTCGACACGGCGGTGCTCGGATCGGCCCACGCGTCCTTCGTGGCGACTGTTACAACGTACTGAGGCTTAGCCGACAAAGTGAACAAATTGACCGCAGGGTTCAAACTGTCCTTGATCGTTACGCCTTGACTGACAAGCGACGTACCTGCTTTCAGATACAGCACATACTTGCCTAGGCCAGCGTCCCATGCTGTTTCAAAATACTGCGCATCGGCCCCACTCAAGCTGACCACATTGGTTCCCAAGCCATCGTCTGCGATGTCCACCTCACCCACTTTGACACGCGTCTGGGTTGGCGTGTTTTCAGCGATTGAAGGCGTTGTATTGATGAAAGCGATGGCTGTAGGCCCTTGGTTGGCAGGATTGGTGTTTTCAACCATGTCTTCGATGTTGAGCGTATACGCGGTGGTGACTGGCACGCTACCCGCCACACCAGCATCGGCGACATTAACCAGGATTTGATACGAAGACTTGGTCTCATAATCCAGCGCCACACCGCTCTTTAAATAAAGCGCATACCCCACCACCTCGAAGTCATTGGCATCGCTACCGCTCAGGGTGATGAGGTTTGTGCCCACCGTATCGTCGCTGATCACAATATCGGCCAGCTTGATACCGGCTGTGGTCAGCGTACTTTCAGCAAGGCTAGAGGTTGCATTGGTCAGCGCAACCGCTGTTGGCGCGCCGTTTTCATCGAGAATCGATAAGTTGTAGATGACTGACGAGTTGTTTCGTCCACTCGTAATGGAAGCATCAAGAACCGAGGCTGTTACCGAATAAGAGGCTTTGGCTGCATAGTCAAGATTGACCCCCGCTTTGAGATAAAGCGCATTTCCAATAATTTGGAAATACGACGTATCACCCGCGCTCAAATACACCTGATTGGCGCTAGCAATCAGATCATCGTCCACTACCAGATCTGCCACCTTGGTTCGTGTTGTCGTGGCGGCGTTTTCGCTCAAGCTCCCCAGTGAATTTGCCAACCTGATGTACGGAAAATCATTCTCGTCCGTCATCGTGACACTGTAGGTGGCACTGGCAGAGGAGCCCCCCAAGATTGTGTTGTCAGTTGCAGTCACGGTAACAGAGAGCGTTCGCCGCGTTTCGAAGTCCAGCGAAGTGCCCGATTTGATGTACAGCTGACCATTACTCACCACAAAATCACCTGCGTTGGTTCCGCTCAACGTCAAGGTGTTTTGCCCAATTCCATCATCAATCACAGTGATATCGGCTACCTTGATGACGCTGGTCGTCTTCCCCAAATTGATTTGATATGGCACCTCTGGCAACGTGGCAACTGTGTTCGTCAAACTCACGGCTGTCGGTGAAAGATTGGTGCCTAGCTGCACCGTCATGCGCAGGCTCTGCGCCAAACGAACGTTGCTGGCATTGAGCGCATCCTCGACCTGCACCTTGAATATATGCTCGCCGCTGGCGAGTGCTGTGTTGTGCGCCACACTGTCGCCATCGGTCCCTACACGGAAGCTCCAATTTAAACCACTGACCGCTGCTACACCAAGTCGAGTGTTACCGTCGTAAACCGCCAAAACGTCGGCATCACCTAAAGGCGCCAAAAGCGATCCAGAAAGCACCGGTGTATCCGTTTGGACGATGTAACCCGGCATCGTCATGATGTTGGCAGCCACCCCCAAAGGGATGGCGCCGCCAGCCCCTAGATCCAAACTGGCTTTGTTATAGACTGAGAGCGACGTGTTGGATACATAAACCCGGCTGGTTGTAGACGCGCCATAGATACCAAGACTGTCAATTGGATAGCTGGCACCTAAGTCGACCTCAACCCACCACACATTCTGGTTACGACCCGGTGCTAAATTTTCCTGAAAAGTCGAGATGCCATCGACAATGCGAGCCAATGAACCGCCTGTTCCCACTACAAGGTTGGTCGTGACCGTTTTTCCCAAGGCCACATTGATGCCGTTGACGAAACTCTGTATTTCATAGACAAATGGCCAAATGCCACCTGCCTCTTCGTACCGCACCAACACATAACGAGCTCGGTCACCAAATGTAGCGAGGCCGGTTCCAGCCTCAACCATTGGGGCCGCTAGGCCACCAACAGAAATATCCAAATCGTTGCCACTGCTGGCGCCAAACTTGGTGCTGGAAGTCCCGAGTAGTGTATTTACCACTCGCGCATTGAACGCGTACTTAGCCATCCCCAAGCCGGAGGCGCTCAGACTCCATGTGCCATTGGTTACGCCCGCCAATGTTGCCGTCCCGACAAGGACATTGCCGTCAAAGACCTGTATCAACTCCCCGGCCGCCGTGTCAATGGTCCCGCTGAAACTGCCACTGAAAGTAAGGCTTGTATCGTCCGTCGTAGCGCCGTCTGACAGATTGCCGGAGTAATTTGTTTCATAGAGCAACGTGTTGGCCGTATCGTCACTCACCCCCATACTGCTCACATACGCCGTCGGCAAAGGTGTCGCACTCGTTTCTACTCGTACCTGCACCGAAGCGCCAGAAGCCAATGCCCCATCCCAAGCCTTGACAGTGAAAGCATCCAATGTGCCATTGGCGTTGGCGTCGCCCTGCCACCGAAGTTTTTCGCCACTCGACAGTAAGGTGCTACCCGCAACCACCGCCTCCCAAGCATTGTTGGCAACGTTCCATTTTTGCAGGGTGCCCGAGCTGATGGTTTCAATCCGAAAGCTCAGTGCGTCCCCATCCTCGTCAGCCTCATCGGCTGCTGCGATCAGATCCGAATAAGCAATCTCATTGAATTGGTCTTCCATCAATCCTTCGAGTGTGGCCACGCTGGATAACGTTGGCGCATCGTTGGTGTTGGTCACCCACAAGGTGTAGTCGAAACTGGCCACCCGAGTGGAATCCGTGTTGCTGGTCGCAGCAACACGAACATCGAGCCTTGGCTGAACTTCGTAGTCCAACGCAACACCTGCTCGTAAATAGAGAACGCCAGACACAAGCTCGAAAAGGCCGGCGTCTGGACCTGACAACACCACGTCAGCGCTTTGCAAATCAATTCCAACAGGCACCAAAACACCCAGCTGCGTCTGATTTGACGTTACTGAGTTTTCGGGCAGTGCTGAAACAGCACCTGACAACGAGAGCGTGGGGGACTGTAGGGTGTCACCCAGGAGTCATAGAACCAGCTGCCCTGACGTGAGCAGATTATTCAAATCGGCATTCGCCATGTTCACGCCCGTGAGTGTGGCGATGGTCGTGAAGGTGTAGGCAGTGCCTGCGCCATCACGGTCAATCTGCAATTGTGAGTTGGTACCACTCACCACATTGAGGTAAGTGCTGAGGTTGCCTGAGTCGACCGTGATGCCCTGCCCCGAGAAAATGGCCGAGAGATCAATCTTGTCTTCATTGGCATCCAGCACCGCGTCTTTGTTGGTAGTGAAATCCGCAATCGTGTCGTTACCATTACCGGCCGTGGCACTGCTTGAATTGATCATCGAGAACACAAACGTATCTGTGCCCGTGCCACCCGTCAGTTTGTCGTCGGCCAAACTGCCCTTGATGGTGTCGTCTCCGCCACCGGCATTGACCACAAAGGGGCGCGTGTAAATGAGGCCAGCCAGTGTCGTGAATGACTTGGCCCCCGACAAATCCACCGTATCGGCAAAATTGGTCAGCGTGTACGATTCAAAATGACTCAGCTGATGCGTGCCAATGGTGTTGCCCGTCACGTAGGCTACCGTGGAATTGGTTGTCACCGTGCTGGCAATGCTGGTGATACCGGTCATGACCACGCCCGCGCTCAAAGCACTGTAGTTCACCGTATCAACAATACCTGCACCGGCACCGCCAGCAAATGTAGCCAATACATCGGTATGTGGATTGCTGTCATCGGTGATGTTCAGTGTATTTGCCGTGGTATTGAAACTCCAAAACACGCTGCCGTCGGTCGCAGAGTTGTAGCTCACGCTGGCGCCAGTCTGAGAAACTGACCCACCATCATCGTCATTGATCCGGTTCAAGGCCGCATTATTGATAAGAATTGCGCCATTACTAGGATTTGACAACTGTCCCGCGACGCCCACCGGTGCGTTGCGAATGCTGTCATCGATCAAGTTGTAAGTCACCAATTTTTCAGTTTCGCCTGCCGCAAAAGTCAGGGTAGTAGGCGAGAAGGAGTTAAAGTCGCTATCAGGTATAGCCGCAAAGCCACTAGCCCCCTGCATATTGGAAAAACTGGGATGAGCCATCGCGTCGATGGCCCCCATCAAACTGAGGGTCACGCTGGCCTCGACGTCGATACGTCCCTCACGGGTAACAGTAAAGGCTTGCGTCCCCTGGTTTTCAGTTTTGGCCGTAGCCGCAGTCACCCGAAACGCACTCACGTTGTAGTCCGTCACCAGTTTGCCTCCAGCAAACATAGTGTCAAGGTCAGTGGCATTGGCAGGCGCCGTACCGCCGCTGAATGTGATGAGGTCAGTCCACCCGAAGGTGCTGCTTGACGTGCCATCCACATCCACCTGCAGAGTACTGCCGTTCATTTGCAGATACTGCGACAAATTGGCCGCCGTGACCGCTGTGCCGAACATACCGATTCGCAAAACGTCGGATAGCATGTTGAAATTGGTCACCGTGTCATGCCCTAAACCGCCGTCAGCCAAGGTCGTGTTGATGCTGTAGTAGCGCAGGGTGTCAACGGCGCCGCCCGTACTCAGAATCACCGTGTCGTTGCCGCCACGGGTCGTGATGTCAATGGCTTGGTTGGTCACCGCCGTCGCGTTGAGCGTGTCAGCAAAGTCGGTGAAGATGTAATTTTCAAAATCAGCCGCAGTGATATCACCTTTACCTGTGCGGACCAGCGTCGCCCTGGTGCTGATGTTGCCGCTCTGACGCACAGCAGGCGCACCGTCCACAAAAGTCACACTCACCCCTTCTGGCAAAGCCTGGAAGTTGATGGTGTCTATGCCGGTATAGCCGGTGTAGGCATGCCGACTCGACGACAGTGAGCCTGACAACGCCAAGTAATCATCGCCTGCATTTAAATTCAGATAAGTGCCACCGGGATACGTGGTGCTGTCACCAAAATTGGTGATGTGGTTAGCAACTGGTGCCAAAGCACCCCGACTGTCAATCGCTCCAATAGCGATAGCATCGCTCGAGGTATCAATAATAAAAGCATCGGCCTTTGCAGCTGCAGACGAAATAAAACCAGAGCTGGGATTGGTAATTTGCATCCCTATTCCCCATACAGGGTCTGATTGCAGATTGTCTGGAACGGGAATGGTAATTTGCTTGACAGCCTCGCCAGGCAAAAAGGTCAGCGTTACAGGTGCTGTGTTCAGGCCGCTGAACTGTCCAACTTGTGCCATGACCACCAATTCGCCGACATAGTATCTGTTGGCAACCGCGACAAGCTGGTAATCGACTGTGTGTGTCGCAGACAAATCACCCGTTCTGGTCACCGTGAAAGTCAAACTAGCCCCCGACTCACGAACCGCACCAGCAGTCTCAATTTTGAAAACAGCTGTTTCGTCATCGCTGACGTTCACAGTAGCCTGATTGCCCCCCACGTATAGGGTGCCGGCTTCGGCTATGCCTCCATCACTGGCGGGTAACGTGAGGCTCATAACCAAACTTCTAATCGCATCGGCTGCAGATACAGCGGCCAAGGCATCGTCATTGATAGGCAAATAGACCACTTTTGTGGACTCTCCAGCAGCAAAACTCACAGTACCTGAAGAGCTTCCCGTGTAATAGTTACCCAAAGCCGAGCCAGACAAGGTGTAGTTGACCGTTGAGGATGCTTCAATATTGCCAATCCGACTAACGACAAAGTAAGCACCGGCACCAGCCTCCGCCATATCGCCCGAACCGACAACACCGTAGAAAACAGAGTCACTGGGGACTACTCTGCTTGTGATGTTATCCCTCAGAATTACACCCTGACTGGCATTAGAAATAACACCGCTGAACTGAATGATGCGCCCAAAGGTGGTGGAGTTGGCATACACCTCCACAGGCACAAAATGACTCGACTCACCTGCATTGAAATTCACCACCAAATTAGAAATGGCTTCAAAGTCTGTACCAGCCACACTGCCTGCAGCATTCTGCGTACGGAATGTCACACTAGCCGAGCTGTCAAGGTTACCAGTGCGTGAGATCACGAAGCCCACCTCCCCCCCTGAGGCCCCCTGTGAAAATGGCTCGCTTTGCGACGAAATTCTCCATTTCATATCATCGTCATCAGAAATTTCGGCCACAGCCAAACTGCCATACAACAGACCCAATGTTGGATTGGACAAGGTGATTGCTAGGGTCTCATCCGGCTCAATGTCGTCATCATTGATAACATTCACCACCACTGTTTTTGTCGCTTCACCCGCTGCGAACACCAAGGTATCTGGATCCGTAGCCTCAAAATCACTTCCCAAAATGGCAGTGTCTTCGGAAATGTTGTAACTAACGCTGGCAGTCTGATCGATATCGCCTGTGCGAGTGACTGTGAAAGTGACTTTACCCGAAGATTCGAAACTTGAAGTAGCGGTAACCCTCCAGTACATGGCGCCAGAAGACAAGATGTTTGCAGAGGCAACAGCTTGGTTAATGGTGCCAACATCTGGATTGAAAATGACGAGTTTGACGGTTTCGCTGTCTTCAGACAAAGAGTCTGTATGGACTGGCACGGTGACCACTTTGCTGCTTTCACCCTCGGCAAAATTTAAACTGCCACTAGGCAACGCAGCACCAAAGTCAGCACTTGGACCGAAACCAGCCGTTGCAGAACTCAATCCGTAATTAATGGTCGCAGCAGTGCTGATATCACCAGAGCGGCTGACGATGAACGACATCACACCTGAACCCTCAGTGACATCACCCACAGCGATGGCATTCCAAGACATCATGCCATTGTCCACAATGATCGTTTTCGCTTCACCAATATTCAACGTGCCCCGACTCGGATTGGTAAGGTTCATTCGCAAGGATTCGGGGGATTCAGCGAGCGCATCAGTCAGCAAACTGACGCTGACCGTTTTCGTGGTTTCTCCCGCGGCAAAAGTCAATCGGTTGCTGTCGGGGTTGGTGTTGAGATCGTAGGGCAACAAAAAGTCACTGCCCGCCGTGGCTGTGGCTCCCGTCATTAAAAACTCGATGGTATCGCTGCTGCTGGTATCGCCCGTGCGGGTAATGGTGTATTGCACCGAACCCGCACCTTCGTACACCTCACTGGGAGCTGACACACTCCATTGCACACCATCGTCATCCAATATATTGCTAGTGGCTCTACCCAAGCTCACACTGCCAGCGCTGACGGCAACAATGCCGAGTACGACCGTCTCATCGCCTTCAACCACAGTGTCGTTGCTGACAGCGAGTGTGATCACCTTGCTCAATTCCCCTTGCGCAAAGCTGATGGGGCCCGATAGACTGACGGGCACGGTGTAATCGACGCCTGCCGTGGCGCTCCCTCCTAGGATGGACAAGTTGGCTGTTTCCGCCGAATTGGCGGAGGTTCGCGTCACTCGCCACGACAAGGCGCCACCACCCTCGGACGCACTGCCCAATGCCTCAATGGACCAAGAAATTTGGTCATCGTCCACAATGGTGGCTGTGGCTGTTCCAAAGGAAATCGCCCCAGTGGACGCATCACTCAAGACCCCCACCACGGTCTCATTCGCCTCGGGCGTGGTGTCGTTATTGACAGCTACTTGGATGGTCTTGCTCATCTCGCCCGCCGCGAAGCTCAGGGTCAGGGCTGGATTGACCGCGGTGTAGTCTGCGCCTGCAGTGGCGGTGCCGCCTGCGGTGGCAAAGTCGATGGTGGCCAAGTCACTTGCACCGGTGCGCGAGACCACAAAGCTAATGAACCCATCCGACTCACTGACTGTGGACGTCGCCAAGCTCACGCTCCAGTTGCTCTGCTCGTTGTCGTTGATGGTGCCGGTGGCGCTGGCCGTCTGGATAACACCCGCAGTCACGCTGTTGATGCCCACCGTCACTGTCTCATTGGCTTCTACCGCAACATCATCGGTAATCGCAACCTGGACCAGCTTGGACATCTCACCTGCAGCAAAACTCAGCGGTTGGCTCAATGCGGTGTAGTCACTGCCCGATGTGGCCGATCCGCCCACCGTAGCCACATTGACCGTCGCAGCGCCGCTGGCACCCGTGCGCGAAACGACGAACGAAAGATAACCAGCACCCTCATCCGCACTGCCGTTGCTGCTGATGCTCCAAACAGCTTGTTCGTTGTCGTGAAGGGTGGTGCTGACCGAGGCGGTGGCGATGTTGCCGGTGCTGGCGTTGGAGATATTCGCCACCAGCGTTTCGTCACTCTCAGCGATGCTGTCATCGTTCACGGTGACGGTGATGGTCTTGCTCATTTCACCTGCAGCAAAGCTCAGCGGTTGGCTCAAAGCGGTGTAGTCACTCCCAGCGCTGGCTGTGCCGCCGCCCGTCGCAAAGTCGATGGTGGCCACATCACTAGCTCCAGTGCGGCTGACTGTGTAGGTGACGACCCCCACGTTCTCAGCCACATCGGTCGGGGCAGACACGCTCCAGACGGAAACTTCGTTGTCCAGAATATTGGCCGTGGCGGTGGCTGAAGTGAGGTTGGCACCTGTGGCATTGGAGAGCTGCACGCGAACGGTTTCTGTAGGCTCTACCGTGCTGTCATCGGTGAGGGCAACCGTCACGATCTTGAGTGACTCACCGGCATTGAATGTGAGTGTGCCGCTGTTGGCGGTGTAATCACTGCCCGCAGTTGCCGTGCCATTTTGCGTAGTGAAGTCCACCGTACTCGTGCCACTGGTGTCGCCACTGCGCAGCACAGCAAAGCGCAACACGCCTGCGCCTTCATCCACGCCCAAAACGTTACCGTTGGCGTCCTTGAGCAGTTGTCCCTGTGCATCTGTGGGGCCGAGCACGCTGATGGAAGGCGTACCACCCGCAACGGTGTAAGTGGCACTGACTGGGTTGCCGGTGTTACCAGCAAGGTCTGTTTGTGTGACCGAGACTTGGGCTGTGCCGCTGGGCAAGCTGACAGTGCCGGTGACGGGTACGGCATTGCTCAAGTTCAAACTCCAAGCACCTTGACCGTTAGCCACAACGTTGTAAACAAAGCTGTTGTTGGTGCCCGCATTGTTGTCGGGGTCAATGGTGACACTGACCGTGGCCCCAGCTTCGGCTGCGCCGGAAATCACCGAATTGCCTGTCAGGGCTGTGCCTGTATTGGTCGTAAAAGTCACGTCACTCGGTGGCGTGATGTCGACCTCAATGAGCCCTGCGTTGCTGCCCACTCCCGAGACGTTGCCCGCTGCATCGGTTTGCCGAACCTGCAAAGCGCTGGCCGCGTAGGTGCCTGCGACCAGAGTGAAGCTAGCACCCGTGCCTGCCGTCCACGTGTTGCCTGCATCGGTACTGTATTCCCACGTTGCTCCAGGCTCCAAACCACTCACGTTGACGGTGCCGACGCTGCTGATGCCATCGCTGTTGCTGGAACCCGTGTCGCTCAGCAGTTGGAGCGAAGGCGCGGATGCAGTGGTGTCAACCGCGTAATCCACCTGATCGGCCACGCCTGGGCTTTGGGTGATCTTGGCATCGGTGGTGGTGCCGGTCTTGTAGATGTGACCGCCATTGACATCGATGGCGCTGGTGCTGGCACTGCCGGCGGCGATGCTGATGCCGTTGGCGTCGGTCTGGTTGCTAGCAACGGTGTACTTGAACTTGAGAGCTGTCTTATTGGTGTCGCCCCCGGTGAGAGTGCTGTCGTAGTCGGCATAGACGGTTGTGCCGCCCACATCGATGGCCAGCCTGGGCGAACCGCCCGTGGTGTCCACATCCACCGCCGACTTCATGGTGACAGTGAAAACGATTTCGTCACCGGCGTTGTAGGTGTTGTTTTGGCCGCCGGTGCCGCTGGTGATGGCGATGGATTGGACGTCGGAGAGGCCGGGGGTACCTGTAGGGCTAAGCATCCCCTGAGTAACTTGTTGGTAACTTGTACCGTCATGCAGCGTCACATCAGTACGCGTGACATTAAAAACAATATGCCCATCCGCAAAGTACACGACATCATCTTCATCTAGCAACGTGACCTTGACCTCTTCCGTCGCACCACCGATGGTACGCGTAAAGGTATATACACCAGTGCTCTGATCGACCATCTGGGTGTAGTCAGCCAAAGCGCCCGTTAGGTACACCTTGTCATTGCCTGTGCTCATTTCCGTAGCATCGACTTTAGTACCAGCACGCACGTACACCGAATCGTCGCCAATGCCACCAAAAAGCTTTAACGCCTGTTCCGTTTGCGGAGCCATCGGTATTGCAACCCCCGCACTGTCGGCCACAAATACTTTGGTGGCAGCAACAGAGGTGGTGGTTTGCCCCAACTCCGAGGGAGTGGTCGATGTGCCACCGTTGTCCAGTGTTGTAATTTGCTGATAAGACGTTCCGTCGTGCAAAGCCGTGTTGGTGGCCACGTTCAAGCTGATGTGCCCATCTGCAAAATAGAGAACATCATCTTCATCGAGCACGGCAACCTTGACCACTTCGGCCTGTCCATTGACGCCGCCGATACGCGTAAAGGTATAGACCCCTGTTTGCTGGTCAATGCTCTGCGTGTAGTTACTGAGGTTACCTGACAGGTAAATTTTGTCCCCACCGGTGCCAAGTTGCGTTAGATCTGCTGACGTCCATGCTTGTACGTAGATCGAGTCGTCACCCACGCTACCAAATACTGCCGCCTCCTTACCGAAGATATCTAGCTCTGCGGCACCCGTACGGTTGTACCAATCGATCAGGTTACCGTTAGCATCGGTAACAAAGTATTTGATAGAAATTGCCATGTTTTTTCTCCTGGAATTTGGCGGCATCCAAGCCTGCTGATCGTTTGCAGTCAGCAGGCTTGGGCATCATTAGCTGTTTTATTTGAGTGATTAACCAAAGATGACCACATTGGCCAAGAATTTGGTTTCAAAAGTGTTATCAAAGCCGCCTCCAGTGGAGATGGACGTGATGGTGGGCGTGGTGTAGTCCGAGAACGTGACCCACAAAGGATCTCCGTTGTCCGCATTACCTAAAGCACGCTTGGTAGACGCACCAGAACCGCTCCACGTGGCCGCTTTCTGGCCATTGGTTGTCGTCATGCTCATGCTCCCCATGTTGTCGATGTAAAACAGATCGTCTGCAGTGAAGCCGGTTACATCGACATATCCAGTGGTCGTAGTTGCTCGTGAGTCAGCACCCGTATTGCTGTGCATGTACAAAGCATGGGATCCAGATCCGAAGTTCATGGCAGTTGCGGTACCCGTGCTGCTACCAATATGGGCGTTGTGCCAAATCACACCTGCAGACAACGTGGCGTCATCAGCCATAATTTGTGACGCAGCACCTGTCGCATTGGCCACAGGCGTGACCGTAGTGAAGTTGAGCTTGGTGCCATCAGTCATGGCCAAGTTAGCTGGGCCGTTGGCACCCGCAGTGACAATGCCAGCATCGAATTCGACGTGGTAGTTGGCCCCAAAATCCCAGTCAAACGTCCAGTCGGTGTTGGCAGTGCCATAGGTTGTGGCATCTACACCGCCCACATTGATGATCAGTTTGCTGCCACTGACTTGAACAGATGATTCCAGTCGCGCCTGACTGATACCTACACCACCCAACGAAGCCCAACCTACCCCCCCTACGGTGAGGTCAGTCACCACACCATTGGTCAGAGTGATCACCACATCGTTATCGGTCGTATCTTGACGGGTTTCGCCCTGGTTGCTGATGGTCCAACCTGACGTACCCATGTCGTCCATGATCTTGATCTGACCAGAGCCTAAGGCCAAATTTTCTGTGAAGTCGAGAACCAGCTTTGATCGAACATCTAGGTTGGATACGTTATCCAAGTTTTGCGTGGTTTTGAGCGCAGGCAATGAGACCAGATCAATGTTGAAAGACTTGGTCACCGTATTGGCACCATCGTTAGCCTGAACCGTCACAGCCAAATCAGATGCAGGGACAGCCGGCGCGGTGCCATACAGTTTGCCCGTGGTACTGTCGATATTCAGCCAGCTTGGCGCACCTGCAGCTAACGAGTAGGTCAAGGTATTAAATTGCGCTGCCGTATCAGGATCGGTAAAGTAGCTGCTGATGTTGGCTGCAATACCGTCGAGATACAGCGGGTTGCCCACGGTGTAGCCCGTACCTGTCACTGCCAGCACATCAGCAATTGGATTTGCATTGACAGACGGCGCCTCATTCACGTTGGTCACGTTGACCGTGATCGTCTCTTGAACAACTTTGCCAGCGGCATCGGATGCCGTGACGTCGAAGCTGTAGCTGGACTTGGTCTCAAAGTCGGTCACTCCAGTAAAGGTCAGCGTGCCGCCGCTGGTGAGCGTAAAGCTGGCAGCATCGGTGCCGCCAAGGCCGGACCAGGTGATGGGGCCGTTGGCCTCGGTCGCCGCCAGCGTGATGGCGTGCGGCGTGGTGTCGTTGCTGGTGTTCTCTGCGGTGCTGTAGGTTGAAGTGACCACCGGCGCGGTGTTGTCCAGCGTATAGCTGGCGGTTTGGCCTGTCGAGCCCTGCGTCCACGACTGACCGCTTTGTTGACCCATGATGCTGCCACCGTTGTCGCTCAAGCTAGTGACGAACACCGAGGTGCCATCACCTGCAGGTGCCGTGGCAGTGAATGTCAATGCACTGGTGCCCGTACCGGCCGAATAGGTGCCAATAACCGTAGCGCCGCCCATATCGAAGGTGATGGTGGGGTTACCAACGACGTCCACGTTCTCGCTAAAGTTGACGGTGAATGTGAGTGCGTCGCCTGACTGGCCAACAGCGGTGTTGGTGCCACCACCCAGGTTGTCGTCAACCACCGTGAAGCTGATGATGGTGGGCGCCTTGAGTGCTTCAATCGACCACGTGTGTTCGAGAAACAACGCTGGATTGTTGGCATCTGTGGCACGTACCACAACCGAATAGGTATGTGGATAGTTGATGCTTGCATCCGTTGGCGTGCCGGTGACCGTGCCGTCGGACGCAACGGTGAGGCCAGGGATGGTGGTGACGTTGGTATCGCCATCGACCGAAACAATGCTGAACACCAAGGCTGCATCACCCGTGTCTGCATCGGTGAATCCATCGGCAAACGTTGTACCCCCAAGCATAGCTTGGCCGATGATGATTTGTGCGAAATCGTCATCGCCTGACTGGCCTCCTTGCTGGAAACCACTGACCAGAACGGGCGCGTCGTCAGCACCTGTGACGTTGATGGTCAATGTGGCGGTGCCGCTGAGTGCGCCGTCGCTGGTCGACACCGTGAAGGACTCAGTTGCATTGGCGGTGAGTGCGTTGATGGCCGTGGCGTTGGGCACGTAAACGTAGCTGCCGTCTGCGGATTTGACGTACAAGGTGCCGTAGGTTCCGGCCTTGCTGATGTCATAGGTGGTGCTGCCTATCACATCGCTGCCGCCGGTGGCGCCCCCTGTGATGCCATAGGTCAGCGTGGTGCCGGCGTCGACATCGCTACCCGCCAAGGTGCCGGTCTGGTTGGCAAAGGTATCGGCCGCTACCGTGTCGGCCAAGCTGATGACGGCCGGCGTGGCGAGCGTGGGCGCTTCGTTGACGTTGGTGATGTTGAGGGTGTGGTTGGTGCTGACCGGCGTGCTGCCCGTGACGCTGCCATCGGCCACGTTGACGGTGACGGCGTAGCTGGTTTGACCTTCGTAGTTAAGGGCGACACCGGCCTTGAGGAAGAGTTCCATGCCATCCACTTCGAAGCTGGCCGCATCCGCACCCGAGAGGGTGATGGCGTTGGTGCCCAAGACATCGTCGGTGATGGCGATGTCGGCTACTTTGGTGCGGGTGGCCGTGCTGGCGTCTTCGGCCAGGCTGGCGATGGTGTTGTTCAACGCCACTGCTGTGGGGGCTTCGTTGACGTCGGTCAGGGTGACGGTGATGAGTTCGCTGTCCACTCCGTTGACGCTGACGCCCACTTGGTAACTGGCCTTGCTTTCAAGGTCTAGTGAGGTTGCAGTAAGAAACCGCAACACATATTTGCCATTGACATCAACCGCCTGGAAGAAAGCCGCATCGGCACCTATGACGTTAGGCACGTTGTTGCCACCGTCCGCATCCGCCACTGCGATGTCAGCCACTTTGAGACCGCTGGCTGTGCTTGTGTTCTCTGCGAAGCTGAGGGTGGTGTTGAGCAACCTGACCGCCGAGGGTGCATCATCGGCCAAGTTGACCAGCACCAACCGATTGGCGACCTCCTGTCCCAAATAACTCAAAGCAATAACTTGAGGCCCATCAGCCCACCCCACAGGAGCCCCGTTGATCCAGTCAGAGTCAGCCACCGAAAGTGTGTAAGTGGCTTGCGTACCATTTACAACAAATACCCCTGTACCCGAAGCTTGCCCAAACAATAAGGACAGTTGACTTGCATCGGTCCCTTCGGGAACGGTGAATTGGTAAGTAGAGGTATTGTCGACAGGGTCATCATCAGCATCAATGACATTGTCACCGGCAATCACCGAAATGGCGTAACCACTCGTGCTATAGGCCGCCATGAGTGCATCAGAAATGAGCTCAACCACTCCTCCTGAATTCTCTGGATCGGCAATTGCAGCCCCTTGTAATAGCGCTTCTTGTATGGCAGGGTGCAATCTGCCATTGTTAATGCCAGCAAGAATGGCGCCGATGGTGTCGGTCATCGAGCCCAAGACATCCATGCCCGATAAGGCCGCTAAAAAAGCACCCATGGTATTGGGCGTTTGAGCAACGCCGCTCTCATCCACCAACGTGGTGACGGGCAATTTGGTCAACTCGCCCGACAGACCAAACGCCGCAGCCACGTCGGCGTTGGCGCTGGGGTTGGCGCTGAATTGAGTGACATCGAGCGAACCACCTTCTGTGGAGCTCAGCCCTTCCATTTGTGCTGCCACGGTGGTCATGGGGTTGATGTTGACCACGGTGGTGCCCGTTGCAGCCGTGTCGTAGGCCAACAACTCGACCGAAATGTCGAGATTGAGGTTGGTGGCTTCATCTCGGTGATCTGGATCGGTGTTGTTGGTGTCGACCACCCGCAAAAACACACGCCCCGTGTACGTGCCAATGTTGATGCTGTAGGTGCCTGTGCCTGCCGCGACAGCACTGTCAGCACCGATCTGAACACCAGATGCGTTGTAAGCCTTGACCATCAAGCCGTTCGAGCTTACTGGCTGGCCGGCAGTGACTTGACCGGTGATGATGTTGCTAACAATGTCGTTATCAAAGCCAGCACCGTTACCACTACTTCCGGCAGCCACCATCGTTGCAGCCCCACCCAAAAAAACAGGAAAGCTGTAGCCAGCAAGGCTCGCTGAAGCCTCAGCTACCCCAGCTTCTGCAGCCTTACCCTCGATGAAAGTAGCCGCCATATCAGCAATAGCAGGCTCAGCATAGCTCCATTGGACAGACCCCAAAGTTGCGCCGGAAGTCGCATAAAAGTCTGTAATTTCTATGAGCTGCTCGCCCTCGCCTTCAATTACAAGATTTTTCCCAACTTGTTTGAGCTGGAGCTCATGATTAACGGCTGTCTTGGCTTGACCATCCGGCCTACCTTGCACTGGGCCCTGCACTTGGACATCGACTTTGGTGCCAGCTGGTACATCCAGTTGTACAGGTTTACCTTCGGGTTTGAGCATGACTTTACGAGTCACAGCGCCGTCGGATGATGTCAAAGTAACGATGATTTGTTGCATGAGAAGCCCCTTTTTCAATTCATAAATTTGAATTCAGTTTATTTATATAAAAATACAATGTAGTTAATATTTGATCCTTATCCGGCAAAAAATTCCGGTGTTTTATGGACATATTGAGTTAACGTTCACCTAAGGCTTGCCCAAACGTTTTAGTGATTGGCTTGGTGAGGTAGCTGAGCACACTGCGTTCCAGCGCTTTTATTTCTACGCTAGCGGTGAGGCCCGGGCGCATCTTGATGTCGTGCGCTTGTTCACCTTCAAACTCATGACCTGTGATGCGTATGCGCACAACGTAATAAATGGGGGGATTGTTCGGACTGATGGGTACGCCGGGGCTGGCTTTTTCGGCAAACAAGGCGTCTGCACTGATGTAGTCGACCTTGCCGCGCAAACCACCAAAGATGGATGAGTCGTAGGCATCAATCTTGATGCTGGCATCTTGACCGATGGCAATAAAGGCCATGTCCGCCGGCGCAATTTTGGCTTCGGCGATGAGTTCGTCGCCGGAGGGTAAGAGCTCGATGACTGTTTCCCCAGGCTTGACAACGCCGCCCATCGTGGTGATTTTGATGCTGTTGACCACGGCATCCATAGGGGCAACCAGCTCGGTATGTTCAAGAACTTGGGTGCGGTCTTTGAGTTGTTCACCTTGGGTGCTGAGGTCCTCCTGCGCTTTGGTCATTTCGGTTTGCGCGTCTTGAAAGTATTTGTTTCGCTTACTAGCGAGTTGCGCTTTGATGTCGGCGACGCCTCGCTGCAAGCGCAATACTTCGGCACGACTCACGTCACCGGTGACTTCAAGTTGGCGATTGATGCGCAGTTCGTCTTCGGCGAGTGAGAGGATGTTTTCTAGAGCACGAATGTCGTCTTTGAAAGCTGTTTGACGTTTGTTGTAGAGGTCAGTTTGGTTGCGGATGTACTCGGTGTATTGCAATAAATCTTTTTCAAATTCGAGAGATTTGCCATAGACCTCTGCATGCAAGCGTGCAAGTGTGATGCGCAAGGCGGCAACTTTGGCTCGGCTGTCAGATACAGCAGCTGCAGCTCTTTCTTTTTGCAAGGTCGCAAGCAGCTGCCCTGCTTTGACGGTTTGTCCTTCTTTGACGTGCAGCTCGGTGAGCACACCACCATCAGGAGATTGAATGAGCTGGGTGCGATCAGCTGCAATCAACACAGCTTGCGCACGCGTGACTTGATCGATTTTGCCTAGGGCGGCCCAAATGAATAGAAGCACAATGCCAACCATGATGATGCGCAGGACCCATCGCGCGCGCAAGGGCGCATCAAGATCGTACAAGCCATTTTGTTGTGCAAGCTGAGATGAGATTTTGGGAGAGATGCGATCGACAAAATCTGAAATGTGATCAGAGGTACGCTCAATGTGCGGTTCTAAACGCGCGCAGTAACGCTGCATGTGCCCCCATGCTTTTTGCCAACGTGTTTGGATTTGTTTAGGTTCTACGTCGACCGCTTCGGAGGATGGTGTTTTGGGTTGTTGATCGGGATACATGGTCAGGCCTGATTAGCGGATGTGGGTTCTGCGGGCGCAGAAGCTTGTTGTGCTGCAGTTTGTTGCGCTGCAGCCTGCTGGGCTTGGTTTTGTTGGAGCTGCTGAAGGACAGCATCGCGTGGACCATCGATGACGACCTTGTTACCAACGACCACGATGATGCGAGTCACTAGGGGAAGAATGGCGGGTTTGTGGGTAACGATGACCATGGTCTTACCCACCTGCGCTTCTTCAGCCAGAACTTGGAGGCAACGGCGTTCTTGCTCGTCGTCCATGGTGGCTGTGGGTTCATCGAGTAGGTAAACCGACGGACTGCACAGGATGAGTCGTGTGAAAGCGACGAGTTGTTTTTGGCCGCCACTCAACCCCTTGCCGCCTTCGGTGATGACACGGGCAAGCCCTTTGGGATGGCTGCTGACAAAGCGATCCATACCGGTGCGACGCATGGCGCCCAGCAGCGGTTCATCGCCAGGATCTGGCAAGCCAATCAACAAGTTGTCGCGTAGACTGCCGTGAAAAAGGCGATGTTCTTGCTGAAGATATCCAATTTTTTGGTTGACGACTTGGCGGCTGATGTGAGAGAGCTCTAGACCATCAAGAAGAACTTTTCCTTCCAGCGGTTGATACAAGCCGCTGAGCATGCGAAGAAGGCTGGATTTACCTGCGCCAATGGGCCCTAGTATGGCGATGCGTTCGCCCGCACGAATTTCAAGCTTGGGCAGGATGAGTGCAGGCGGATTGTCACCATAAGCAAACTTGATGTCTGATAGATCGTAATGCCCGTTGATGTGGTCTGGGGTCAGAGGAACCTCAATATCTTGATGGTCTGTTTTGAGGGTGTACAAACGCTCCAACCCTTCAAGTGCAGCCTGCGCATGTGAGTACTGCACCAGCAATCCAGGAATGGCCATGATGGGAGCCAAGATGCGCCCACTGAGAATGGAACTGGCGATGAGTGCCCCCATGGTCATGTGCCCCTGCATGACCACCAATGAACCCACCACAACCAAACCCGCATAGCTAATTTGTTGCACCGAACCCGAGAGGTAGCCGACGCTTTCGGTGGCACCACGGGTTTTGAGATCACTCATGATGGTTTGGGCGTTGACACCAATCCAGCGTGAGAGAAATTTCCAGCCACCCGAGCCAGCTTTGATGGTTTCAATACCTTCGACGGCTTCAACCAGTAATCCTGTTTTGAGGTTGGATAGCGCAGCGCTCTCTTTGGCTTGTGCCATGATTTTTTTACGAATAGACAAACCAATAAAAATCGACACGACACCAAAAACCAATGGAACCAACGCCACCCATGGACTGGCCACAACCGCAATGACAAGCGTAAAAATAATGGCCAAAGGCAAGTCGATGAGGGTGAAGAGTGTGGTGGCGGTATAGAAGCCTCGCACTTGTTCGTAGCCTCGCATTTGACCGGCCAAGCTACCTACGGAGTTGGGCACTTGGTCTACCCTGAGTTGCAACAAACGATCGAAGATTTCGCGCGAGAGTCGGTTGTCTAAGCCTACGACCACGTAGTCCATGACATGCGAGCGTGCAAATTTCATGGCCAGTTCAATCATGATGCTGATGAACACGCCCAAGGAAAGAATGACAAGGGTGTATTCGCTGCGTGTGGGAATGACTCGGTCGTAGACCTGCATGGAAAACATGGAGGTGGCTAAGGCCAAAAAGCCAATGAAGGCCGATGCAATGCACGACTCGACCAATTCACGCTTATAGAGCAGCAAGGTGTCGCGAACATGCGAAAAGAAGGTGAGCGACTCATCTGGTTTGATGAACAAACCGAAGCCAAGATTGACTTTGGGTCCAAACTGAACCAGCGCACAGGCGCGATAGAGCTCATGCTCCAAAACAGGGACCGGCCCCTGCGGGGTTTGCATGATCCAGCGACCATCTGGAGCTTGATCCGAAACAATGCCCCACCCCACTTCGCCATGATGCGCCAGCATAGGAGCATGGACTCTGTCTGGGGTTTTTAATTTTTTAGGTTTGGGTTTATCCAGCAAGCGGCACAGGGTTGCCAATTGCTGCTGAGGTTTCGTTTGCTGTGAAAGTCGAGCCACGGATGCTTTGAGTTGCATGGGATCGAGTTGTCCACCTTGCATCTGACATAGGCGTTGCACCGTCCACAACAGCTGTTGCATTTGCAGTTCATGTTCAGAGACAGGCGGCAGTGGCTCTTGTCCCATGGTTTGCTGAAGGGTGCTGGCGTCGATGGTGGTGGTCATGGTGTAGAAAAATTAGCGGCAGTGAAGACCGCAAGATGTGGCTTGGACGCGGGCTGCGTGTCAAAGTTTTAATAAATTCAACAGATGAAAAAATCTTCTGTTTGGCATCATTTACCCTTGCCCACCGAACCTTTGAAGCGAGTGGACATGGTGGTTGCGGCATGTATCAGCACAGGCTTTGTGAACCGTGAAGTTCTGGCCAGTTACTACAACTTGCACCCCTTGCATGCCAGCATCTTGCTTCGTGAGTTTTTGAGCCATCGAATCAAAGACATTCGTCGCGATGCTGCCAATAACGGTTACGCGCTGGTGGGATACCCAACTCACAAAACAGAAAAAAATAAACATATAGAAACTCACTGAAGTTGCTCGCCCATGCGTAGTTGCAGGCGGCACATTGCCCCCAACATGGCGGCTTGTGCATCTGCTAGGCCATATTGGTTTTGGGCGAGTTCACGTACTGCATTGAGTAGATCTAACCAAGTTTTTTTACCTGCTTCAAATTGACGTTTGTAAGATGCGAGGACGAGCTCCGAGCCATCGACAGCTTTCTCAAGCGCAGCGATGCGCAAACGCGCATTGATGTATTCCTCACGATCAGAATGCAAAGTCTGTTGCATCTCTAACAATGCTGAGTCAATACCTAACTGCGCTCCAGAGAGTCGTGTGGCTAAAGCTTGAGCTTCAGCAAAGGTGGACAAGCCCGCACCAGGCGTGTAACTCATGCCTAGAAACGCCGTCATGGACGTGTCATTACTGCTTGGAATGGTGGTGAGTGGTTTGTAGGTACGAACGTAGACCTGCGGCAAAGTCTCAGATTGTTTACTTTCCAGTTTGTGCTGGGCTTGACGCAATTGCGCACGCGCTTTGGCAACTAGAGGGCCTTCAGAGGCGATGTAAAGCCAGTCAGTTGTGTTAACTGTGTGAGTGAATGCCAACGTTTCTTTTAGGTTTGGCATTGGCGATGCACTGTGAATGCGTGTCTGCAAATGCTCAAAGCCAGAGAGTTGCTCCAACCGTGTAATGGCGATTTGTAGTGAGGTTTTGGCACCGGCAAACTCAACTTCGGTTTGGCGTAAACGTGCGTCTACCAGCTCTAAGTCAATGCGCGGCGATGCTTCAGCATCTACACGACGACGCATCTGAGCCTGGTAAGACCCGAGACGCTCCAGCGTACTTTCGGCGACTTTGAGTCTTTCTCGACTCGCTTGCATGTTTTGCCAAGCGGCAATGATTTGCAAAAACAAGTCTTGTTGCTGCAGATAAGCATTGAGCAAGCTCACATCAGCTGAGGCTTCAGCTTCAGCAATACGCGCGGACAAACGGCCAAAGTCCCAGATGGTCTGCTGCACCTGAAAAGCGCTGGTTGGATAAGACCGAAGATTTCCAGTTTGCGACTCTGTCGTCACAGTGACTGTGGGCCAGCGCTGTAAACGCATAGCGTCGGTGTCTTCTGTAGCAGCGCGAGCCTCGAGTCTGGCGGCCCGCAAGGTGGGATAAAAATGCGATGCACTGTCTAGCAGTTCGTATAAAGTCAATGGTGACGTTGAATAGGTTTGGGCTGAGGCTGAGAACAGCGAAAAGCCGAGCGCCAACACAACTCCTATTGCATATCTAAGTTGATTTTCGGCTTTTATCCCTAACAGATTACCTACAGCCCCAGCACCACTTGCTAGAACATGAACTTTCTGGTTTTGACCTTGTTGAATTATTTTTAGTACACATTTATTAATCATTTTTCAATCAATAGAAAGTTTCTTTCTAACGCTTCTTTGAAGATCAAGGCGTGATCTCTCATTTGTTCTTGGAACTTTTTAGTCAAAAAAATTCTTCTAGATCTGCGATCGTTCACCGCACGATCTAGCACCAAAACACCGTCAGCTTCAAAAGAACGAATGGTTAACCTGACACCTCTTTCAGTCAGATTGATACCTTTGTCGTAATATATTTTCTTCATCGACTCCACTGTCAAGCCAGAGTCACCTTGAATAGCGATGTGCCGGATCAAGCCAAAGTAAAGCTGCCGTCCTGCCACAGTCTGAAGCAGTGTCGAATTCGAAACTTCCCAAAGTTGAACCTCTGCTAAAACCTTAAGAAGGCTTAACAAACTCTCGCCGGTTGTATTTAAATCGCGCATTTCTTGGCTCATCCATATGAACGAAGCGATGTTGCCTTCTAAGTAAGCTTAATTTTTTCAAAAGAAAGAAAATACCGGAATTTAATTCCGAATAATCAATTTTTGAATTTATTTTTTATTAATGAATAATAATCACTACACCAAAGCCAATTGTTACGTTATTCGTAACAAATTTTGATAAAGTTAACCTTAGACTCCATCCAATGAATAAGAGTCTCAACGAACCGCTGAACGAAGCGTCGCTATTGGGTAGCAGACTTCGGGAGAGGCGCGTGTTCTTGAAGCTATCCCAAGAGTCGTTGGGGGTATCTATAGGCTTAGACGAATCTTGCAGCAAGACAAGAATCAGCAGGTACGAGTCTGGCATGCACGAACCTAAATTAGCCACGACTAGGCTACTGGCAAATAGCTTGAAAGTCCCGCTGACATATTTCTATTGCGAAAAGGACTCAATTGCGCAATTGCTTTTAACGATTGACCCTATGCCAGAAGACAAGATTGCATTAATTACAAAATTTGCAAAATCAATCAATAAGAACCAATAAATTGGGCTGCTTAGGGATAAACGTACCAAAGTTGCCATGTATTCACCTTGAAGGACAGGCGAGGGACAAGACTATCAGCAGCACAAAAACAAAAAGCCCCTTACGGGGCTATCTTGTTGATTTCAAATGAGAAATCTGGAGGCGCGACCCAGAGTCGAACTGGGCTAAACGGATTTGCAATCCGGTGCATAACCGCTTTGCTATCGCGCCATGAACTTTGACGAAAAAGGGAAGCATGGTGTGCTTCCCTTATCGAATTTGGA
>JACCDV010069942.1_pt1 | contig 37868 bp, 42 predicted proteins | sample 7446131 | NCBI WGS metagenome assembly JACCDV01 (sample SAMN15323448, study PRJNA562643) | freshwater metagenome | isolation source: river surface water | place: USA:Blue River Watershed | collected 2017-08-17
AACGTCCTACCGCTTGCACCCCCTGCACTGCGCTCTTTTGTGGACGATAGCGCAAAGGTGGCGGCAGCAAGGTGTACATGCTGGGCCAAGCCGAAGGTTTGTGCGAACACTCGTAGCCAGCTGGCTTATGCAACAGCACATAAGCCTTGGCGTGGTAAGGCCACAGCACGCCCTGCACCGAGTACTGAAGGCCTTCATGCACATCCACATCTTCAAGCGCATCGTCGCAGGTGACCATGCCCGCGCCTAAATCGACCTGCACATGGCCTTGCTGAATGAGGCCGGCACAAATGCGGCGCGTGCCAAAGCCCTGAGAAAACAAAATATCTTGCAATTGCATAGAGGGCAATCGTAAACGCAGAGTCTGTCGCGCAGCCTGCATGGGCACAATCGTGGCCATTCACAAGGCCAGCCATGACTCCAGTTTCGCACTACCTCACCTGCCATTCGTTCAATTTGCATGTCACCACGTGGGGCGATGCCACCCAACCCGCTGTCATCGCTTGGCACGGCTTAGCTCGCACGGGACGCGACTTTGACTGGATCGCGCAACAGCTTTGCCACGACTACTACGTGGTCTGCCCCGACACCATTGGTCGTGGTTTGAGCCAATGGGCCCGCGACCCCAAACAGGACTACAGCTTTGTCACCTACACCCACATTGCGTGGGACATGATGCAGGCCCTGCACATCGACCAAGCGCATTGGATTGGCACCTCCATGGGCGGTGCGCTGGGCTTGGTGTGTGCGGCGGGATGGGTTGAACCCAGCTTTAAAGGGCGCATTCGCAGCTTGGTGCTCAACGACATTGCGCCCGAAATTTCGGTGGCCGCTGTGGAGCGAATCAAAGCCTATGCCGGGCAGCCTCCCGCGTTTGACACCGTGCCAGAGTTAGAGGCTTTTTTCCGTGCCGCCTATGCGCCGTTTGGTGCACTCAGCGATGCACAGTGGCGTCATTTGTGCGAAACCTCTACCCGTCGCTTGCCCGATGGCCGATTCACCCCGCATTACGACCCCGCCATCACACAACAATTTTTTCGTGAAGTGCCTGAGTACCCGCTATGGACCGAATACGACGCGCTCGATATCCCAGTGATGACGCTGCGTGGTGCACAGTCAGACTTGATTTCAACCGACACCATCCAAGCCATGCGCACACGCGGGCCTGGAGCCAAAGGCTTGTTACGCACCGAAGAGGTTCAAGGCTGCGGCCATGCGCCTGCATTGAACGTGTCCGCACAATGGCACTTGGTGATGGATTTCTTGAAGTCGTCTCGCTGAGCGAACACGCCTGTTCGGCTTGCGACCGCGCCTTAGTCAATCGTGTTTAAGCTTGCGGCGACACCCACAATGGGTGCTTGTGCATCACCGCCAAAAACGCCTCAGAATTTTCAAACGTCAACAGCCACTGCGCCAATTCAGGCCAAGGCTGAGCATCAAACCAAGCTCGATCGGTGCGTGCAAACTGTCGCACGAACGGAGCCACACATGCGTCCAGCAAACCCCACCGATCACTCGATAAATACGCCTGCGCTTGCAAACGAGCCTGCCAGCCCATCAACAGCTCAGCACCTTTGGCGCGGCTGGGCAAGCCATCCAACAAACCAAAGCGCTGAGGGTATTTGTAACGATCCAAATGAGCTTTGAATTCACCATCGTTCAAAGCAATGCCTTCGTGTGCTGGGGCCCAAGCCTCGGGCGTGCTGGGCAGCCAATCTTGGGGATCGTTTTGTTGCAAGGCCCACAACATGATGTCCAAGCTTTGCTCAAGCACCTCGCCGCTTGGCAGGCACAACACAGGCACGGTACCTTTTGGCGAAACTGCCAACATTTCAGCTGGCTTGGTCTTCAAGGCCACTTCTCGGTGCTCATACGCCACGCCACTCACTTGCAGGGCCATGCGCGCACGCATGGCATAGGGGCAACGGCGAAACGAGTAAAGAATGGGCGTCATATTCAGAACCCCAGTCACCGCGTGGGGTCAGTCTTCAATCTTCCAAGTGGGCAAACGCCACTGAAAATAAAGTGCCGCTAAGCGCAAGGTCGTGACGGTAGCCGCGCCAATCGTAACCACCACATTCGGATCAAATCCAAAGAAGTGCAACACCACCACAACCCAACCACCCGCAAACGCACAGACGGCATAGGGGTGGTGGTCATGAAAAGCCGTGGGAATTTCGTTGCACACAATGTCGCGCAACACACCTCCGAAAGTGGCCGTGATGACCCCCATCAGCACGGAGATGAGCGCCGGCATGTCTAGCCCTAGTGCAATCTGCGTACCACTGGCCGCAAACAAGCCCAAACCCAAAGCATCAGGCCATTGCATCGACTTCTCGGTAGGCTTGAAATGTTTAGCTCGCATCAACACCATGGCTGCCAAACACAGCGCCAAGACTGACCACAAATACCAAGACTGCTCAATCCAAAACAGAGGCCGACGATCTAACAACACATCACGCAAAGTGCCACCACCAAAGGCCGCCACAGAGGCCACGGCACACACGCCCACAGCATCGAGCTTTTTACGGGCAGCCTCCATCACACCAGACAGGGCAAAGGCCACAGTGCCTGCTATCTCAATACTTGTTTGCACCCCCGAGAGGGTTTGCGTCGTCAAGACGTCCATCGACCGAAACCTCTTTAGCTAGCCAAAGGGGCAAGTGTCGCACCTTCAATGCGATGACGCGCCATGGACTGCGCCACCACACCCAAGGCTTTCATATCTTCCACAAACTGATGCAAGTAAGCCGCGGCCTCATCGCCACGGCTCTTAGGCAATCCCATCGCTTGTGAGATGACCATGAAGTGACCTGGCAGCATGCGCAAGCCGGGTATGCGTGGCAACTCGGCTTCGAGCTGGGGCTTCACACCTGCGGCCACGTCGTGACCATGTTCTAAAAAGTAGCTCACGACTTCTGGCGAAGTGGGGCTACGCACCAGTTGGGCATGCTTGATTTCGCGGCTCAGGTACAAATCGTAGGCACTGCCCTTGCCCACCACCACTGTGTGTTGGGCTTGGTCCACCTCATCGTTGCTTTGCAAGGGTGACTCTTGTTTCACCATGTAAGCCCCCTCAATCAGCACGTAGGGCGCGGTAAAGGCGATGGCCGCACCGCGCAGGGGGTCGATGGCAAAAAAGCCCACATCGGCTTCTTCGCTCGACACAGCTTCCACCGATTTACTGGCGGCCTCGAACACCACCAACTTCAAGGGCACACCCAGCCGTTGAGCCAGTTGCGTGGCCAAGTCAATCGACACGCCTTCGGGCTCGGCCGTGTCAGGGTGGCGACGGGCCAAGATGGGGTTGCCCACGTTGATGGCGACGCGCAGCTCACCGTAGGGGGCAAAGGTATTGGCAAGAGATTGAATTGTGTTTGTCATCCCTCAATTGACCCACAAAAAGGTGACACGTAACTTGCTGCGAAAATACGGGCATGACGTATAGCGTGAAAGAAATGTTCTACACCTTGCAAGGTGAAGGCGCCAATGCAGGGCAACCCGCCGTGTTTTGCCGTTTTGCCGGTTGCAATCTGTGGAGCGGACGCGAAGAAGACCGCGGCACGGCCATTTGCCAGTTCTGCGACACCGACTTTGTGGGCACCGACGGCACGCACGGCGGCAAGTTTGACAGCGCCCAAGCCTTGGCTGAAGCCGTGGCCAGTTTTTGGCCCGCCAACGACACCGAACACCGCTTTGTGGTGTTGACCGGCGGCGAGCCGCTGCTGCAAGTCGACGAGGCCTTGGTCGATGCCCTGCATGCGCTTGGCTTCACCATCGCGGTAGAAACCAATGGCACGGTCTTGCCCCCCAAAGGCATTGACTGGTTGTGCATGAGCCCCAAGGCGGGTAGCCAACGTGTGGTGTCCACGGGTCAAGAACTCAAGCTGGTGTTTCCACAAATGGGGGCCGAGCCCGCGCTGTATGAATCTTTGAACTTTGAACATTTTTATTTGCAGCCCATGGACGGGCCCAACGCCGCAGCCAACACCGCCGCGGCAGTGGCCTATGCCCTAGCACACCCGCGCTGGCGTTTGAGCGTGCAAACCCATAAGTTGATTGGCATCCGATGAAATTTGAACTCAGCCAGCGTTTCTACTTTGAAGCCGCCCACACCCTACGCCGCAAAATTGATGCAGAGGGCAGCCTGCGCATACACGGCCACACCTACCACGCCGAAGTGACGATTGCAGGCAAGCCTGACCCCGAGTCCGGCATGATGATGGACCTTGCTTTTCTTCGCCAAGAAGTTGAAAAAGTGCGCGAGAAACTGGACCACCATTTCCTCGACGAAGTGCCAGACCTTGGCCCCGCCACACTTGAGAACCTGTGTGCCTTCATCTACAACGACCTCAAAGGTGCGTTGCCCAACATCCACCGCATCAAGATCGAACGCCCTGCCAGTGGCGACACCTGCTGCTTGTTGCCCAACGAAAGCTAAACATGACCATCCAAGCTGTGGTATTTGATGCCTATGGCACGTTGTTCGATGTTTATGCCATCGGCGCATTGGCCGAACAGTTATATCCAAGTCAAGGCGCGGCCATCTCGGTGCTGTGGCGTGACAAGCAAATTGACTACACGCGGCTCATCACGATGTCTGACCCACACCGTGCAGAAGGCAGCCGTTATTACCAATCTTTTTGGGACATCACGCGCAGCGCTCTGCTCTACACGCTCGAACGCTTCAAGCTCGACGCCAAGCCCGAACACGTCGACGCCTTGATGGGCCAATACGCCAAGCTCACCCCGTTCGCTGAAAACTTGGGCGTGTTGCAAAGCCTAAAAGAGCGCGGCATTGCCACGGCCATTTTGTCCAACGGCAGCCCCGAGATGCTGCACACCGCAGTGACCAGTGCAGGCATGACCGATTTGATTGACCATGTCATTTCTGTGGATCCCATCCGCTTGTTCAAAACTTCGCCCGAAGCCTACGGCTTAGTGCAACAAACCATCGCAGCAGAAAAGCAAGACATTTTGTTTGTGTCGAGCAACGGCTGGGACGCTCTGGGGGCGACATGGTTTGGCTTCACCACCCTGTGGGTGAACCGCCAACACCTGCCCTTCGAGGCCATTGGCCCCAAGCCCACCTACACCGGCAGCGACCTCACACGCGTGTTGGACGTGTTCAACCCCTGATGGACAGTCTGCGCATCGACAAGTGGCTGTGGGCGGCGCGGTTTTACAAAACACGCAGCCTCGCGTGCGATGAAGTCACCAAGCACCGCGTGCAAATCAACGGCCAAGATGTCAAGCCAGCGCGTGAGGTGAAAGTGGGCGATACGCTCACGGTGCGACAGGGCAACATCACCAAAACCATTGTGGTCAAAGGCATCAGTGCCGCACGAGGCCCCGCCCCTGTGGCACAACAGTTGTACGAAGAAACCGCAGAGAGCATCGCTTTGCGCGCCAAACAAGCCGAACAAAACCGCTTGACCTTTGAGCCCGCACACAGCATTGAACACGGACGTCCCACCAAGCGCGACCGCCGCCAAATTGAACACGCATGGAACGAGCGCTGGAGCGCGAGTACCGACCACTAAACAACCAAGATACAAAGGAACACACACATGGGCGCTCAATGGAAAGCCAAAGGCAAAGACTTAGCCGCCAACGCCAAAGGTCGCATGTTTGGCAAACTGGCCAAAGACATCATGGTGGCCGCACGCAACGGTGCAGACCCAGCTGCCAACGCACGCTTGCGCATGGTGATGGAGCAAGCCCGCAAGGTGTCTATGCCCAAAGATACGCTGGACCGCGCCATCAAAAAAGGCGCTGGCCTTACCGGTGAATCGGTGCAGTTCGAACGCGTGATTTACGAAGGCTACGCACCACACCAAGTGGCCGTGATGGTCGAGTGCTTGACCGACAACGTCAACCGCACCGCGCCCGAAATGCGCGTGCTGTTTCGCAAGGGTCAACTGGGTACATCAGGTTCGGTGTCTTGGGACTTTGAACACATTGGCTTGATTGAAGCAGACCCTACCGCCCCCGATGCAGATGCTGAATTGGCCGCTATCGAGGCAGGCGCACAAGACTTTGAAGCAGGAGACGAAGGCACATCCGTTTTCATCACCGAGCCCACAGACTTAGATTTGGTCAGTCGCGCCCTGCCCGCACACGGCTTCAATGTGTTGTCAGCCAAGCTCGGCTACAAGCCCAAAAACCCAGTGGACCCTGCCAACCTGAGTGCTGAAGCCTTGGAAGAAGTGGAAGCATTTTTGTCAGCGATTGACGACAACGACGATGTGCAAAACGTCTATGTGGGTTTGGTGAGTTAAGTCCTTTTATGGCCCTTTCATGACCGTTTCATCTCGCAGCAGCCCAGATGTCGATGGCGTTTTGGGCATTGACTTTGGCACGTCCAATTCCGCCATGGCCTGGCGTTCGGGGCAAGGAAAGGCGCAACCCATTGCCCTAGAGGGCGACGCCTTGGCCATGCCCACCGCAGTGTTTTACAACGCCGAAGAAGGCAGCACGCACTTTGGCCACGAGGCCATCACGCATTACCTAGAAGGCACAGAGGGGCGTTTGATGCGCTCGCTCAAAAGCTTGTTGGGCAGCCCGTTGCTGATGGAAACCACCGTTATCAACAACCAGTGGGTCAACTTCTCAGACATCATCACCACCTACCTGTCTGCCCTGCGCGACCGCGCCACGCAACACTTGGGCAAGGCACCCACACGCGTGGTGATGGGACGTCCCGTGCACTTTGTCGATGGCGATGCAGCGCGTGACGCACAAGCCGAATCCTCTCTGCGTCAAGCCGCTGAAGCTGTGGGCTTCAAAGACATCGCATTTCAGTTTGAGCCTATTGCTGCCGCATTGGACTATGAACAGCGGCTCAAGCAAGAAACCACCGTGCTGGTGGCCGATATAGGCGGTGGCACATCAGACTTCACCGTGGTGCGACTGGGGCCCGAACGCATACAAAAAGCCAATCGTGCAGACGATGTGCTGGCCACCACAGGCGTGCACATTGGCGGCACGGACTTTGATCAAAAGCTCAGCCTCGCCCAAGTTATGCCTTTGCTGGGGTACGGCCACTTAGGACCCGATGGCCGCGAAGTTCCCAACCGCGTGTTCTTTGACCTGTCCACCTGGCACTTGATCAACTGGCAATACCAACCCAAAGCCGTGGCGCACGCCAAAACCTTGCAAACCAATTACACCGATGTGCGCTTGCACGACCGCTTGATGCACGTGCTGAACGAGCGCCATGGTCACCACATGGCACACGATGTGGAGCAAGCCAAGATTCGTTGCTCGCAAACCGATGCGCAAAGTCGCATCGATTTGTCGTATGTTGAAAGCAACTTAGCAGCCTCACTCAGCACCGCCCACCTACACAGTCACTTGGCGCAGTTGCTCACCGACACGATGGTCTGCGCCCGTGACTGCGTGCAAAGCGCCGAACTGCCCAAGGGCAAGCCAGATGCAATTTATCTCACCGGTGGTTCATCCGCACTGCGCACATTTCAGCAAGCCTTGCAAACAGAGTTTGCAGGTGTGCCATTGATTGAAGGTGATTTATTTGGCGGGGTAGCCTCAGGCCTGGTGTATGGTCCCCAGACGTGAAGCGACGACTTTTAAAGCCTCAGATCAAAGGCCTGAGCGCCTGTGCTGTTTGCTGCAACAAGGGCAACCACCGCTCGACCAAGTCTGAGGCATGGGCCTTGGCTCCTGAACGCACAAGATTAAGTGCCGCTACCGTGTCGCCTCTGGCGTTACGCAACGGTACAGCCAAGGCGTCCACGCCCAGTTCATGCTCTTGACTGGCCAAGCTGTAATCTTGCTTGGCCACTTGGCTGAGTTTGCGCTTGAGTTCACGCCCCTGAGTAGCGGTGTGCGGCGTCAAGCGGCTCAAAATGTTACTTGTCATCCAAGCTTGAAGTTGCGCCTTGTTTAAATTCGCCAGCAACACCTGCCCTGTTGATGTGGCATGCGCGGGCAAGCGAGTGCCTACGTGTAAGCCGTACGCCAAAACGTTATGACTCGCTTTGACAGGTAACAGATCTGGTCTCTGCCAGATGCCACGCGCCACGATGATCACCGCATCGTTTTGAAGGACGGCGACCGAGCAAGACAGTTGCGTGGCTAGACTCAATTGATGCAATGTGGGTTGCACCGCACGTGGCAAACGCGCGCCAGACAGATAGCTACCGGCAAAACCCAACACTTTGGCCGAAAGCCAGTAATACTGACCATCCGTTTCCAGGTAACCCAAATGCGCCAGTGTGAGCAAATGTCGACGCGCAGCGGCGCGCGTCAAACCCGTTCTCTGCGCGGTCAATGTCGCATTGAGCCGCTGACGCTCGGTGTCAAAACTCTCCAACACAGCCATGCCGCGGGCCATGCCTTCAATCCAATCGGCTTTGTTGAGTTCAGTTCCCATAGGTGTCGTTTGCGCGATGATCGTGCAAGCATTCTAATCACCGTTCAGCAAGCGCGCCCTGCCTTTGCGCCAGATCAAATGCGCCATTAATCTCTCGTCAATTCAACCAAACAGGAATTGAGACATGCGTACACAAGTGGTGATTGTTGGTGCGGGCCCTTCGGGCTTGTTGTTAGGGCAGTTGCTGCATAAAGCGGGCGTGGATGCCGTGATTTTGGAACGTCAAAGCCCAGACTATGTGTTGAGCCGCATCCGTGCCGGCGTGTTGGAACAAGTCACCCTAGACGTTTTGGCACAAGCAGGCGTTGACAAACGCATGAATCAAGAAGGTTTGGTGCACACAGGCTTTGATTTGTTGTTCAAGGGCGAGCGTCATCGCATTGACTTGGCAGGCCTGACAGGTGGTCAAAAAGTGATGGTCTACGGCCAAACCGAAGTCACCCGCGACTTGATGGATGCACGCCAAGGCGCAGGCTTGACCACGATTTACGAAGCCGATGATGTGCAAATTCATGGCTTCGACACAGACAGGCCCAGTGTGAGCTTTAGCAAAGATGGCAAAACGCACACCATCGATTGCGATTTCATTGCGGGCTGTGATGGCTTCCACGGTGTGTGCCGTGCCAGCGTACCCAAAAAGTCGATCCAAGAATTTGAGAAGGTGTATCCCTTCGGCTGGCTGGGTGTTTTGTCAGACACACCACCCGTGCACGAAGAGTTGATTTATGCCAACAGCCCACGCGGCTTTGCCTTGTGCTCACAGCGCAGCCTCACGCGTAGCCGTTATTACCTGCAAGTCCCACTCACCGACAAAGTGGAACAGTGGAGCGATGACGCGTTCTGGACAGAGTTGCGCAACCGCCTGGACCCCGAAGCACGCGAGCACTTGGTCACAGGACCCAGCATTGAAAAGAGCATTGCACCGCTGCGCAGCTTTGTGACTGAGCCCATGCGTTTTGGCACTTTGTTCTTGGCTGGCGACGCAGCTCACATCGTGCCGCCCACTGGCGCGAAGGGTTTGAACTTGGCCGCCACAGATGTGAAGTATTTGTCAGATGCACTCATTGAGGCTTGCGTTGAAAAATCACATGCAGGCATTGACCACTATTCCACCCGTTGCTTGGCTCGCATTTGGCGCGCAGAACGTTTCTCGTGGTGGTTCACCAGTTTGATGCACCGCTTCCCAGATCAAGGTGAAATTGGTCAAAAGTTCCAAGAGTCCGAGCTGGATTACCTCATCCACAGCGAAGCTGGATCACGCACCATGGCTGAAAACTATGTGGGCTTGCCATTGAACTTTGGCGAGTAATTACTTCACCGGCAACATGTGTTGAGCAAAGAAGGTTTTGAGTTCTTCTCGTGCACCAAGCGGGAAGATGCCTGACACATATTGGTCTGGACGCACCACCACGATGGCGCCATCTGGATGAATGTCCCGATCACGGAAGATGTCGCGACCGTGGCCTGATGCAAAAATCTGATTCACATCGATCAAACCGAAAGGTGTCTTGATAGGCTTGAATGCATCAGGAACATCACCGGGCTCCACTTCAGTGTAGTCTTGCTGGTAAATCACCTTGGTGTCAAAGATTGCATCTGTATCGCCATCACGCGGCGTGTAGACCACACGGGGTGACGTTGCATCGTGCTGCCACCACTGCGCAAACTCTGCCGTCAAGGTGCCCGAGGTTGCAGGTGCCGCTTTGTCTGCAAATACGTACACACGCCAACGGCCATCCGCCTCATGCAAGTGACCAAGGTGGCGCCAACGGTTGTCGGCGCGACGAATCACCTCGGTGGATTTGAACCGCTTGCCAATCGGGAACCCAGCAGCCAAGTGTTGGTGCTCGGCACCTGCCACGATTTGGTTCTTGGGGTACTGCGTCATAAAGCCCATCGGGAATTCGATGGTTTTTTCGTACCAACGTGCCAAATCTTGTGGGTCTTCCCATTCATCGACAGGACGCGCCATGAGAGTGGACCACTCTTTGTCAAAGTTGATGAGGTCTTGGGCAATCACACGGCGCTCCGACGAATAGGTGTCGAGCAGAGAGGCGGGTGCGCGGCCTTCCAGCACAGCTGCCAATTTCCAAGAAAGGTTCCAACCGTCTTGAATGGAGACGTTCATGCCCTGCCCTGCCTTGGCCGAGTGGGTGTGACACGCATCGCCCATGATGAAGGCACGAGGATGCTGCCTGCCAACGCGATCGGCAGGCACGTTGTCAAACCCTGTGGTGACACGGTGCGCCACTTCATAAACCGACCACCACGCAATGCTCTTCACATCCAGCGTGTAGGGGTGCAAGATGGCGTTGGCACGACGGATGATTTCGTCCAAGCTGGTGTTGCGAATTTCACCTGCATCGTTTTCATCGAGGTTGCCGAGGTCCACATACAACCGTGAGAGGTAGCCACCTTCGCGTGGAATCAACAAAATATTGCCGGCGTTGTGCGACTGAATCGAACACTTGACTTGAAAGTCAGGAAAGTCGGTGTTGCACAGCACGTCCATCACACCCCAAGCATGCAAAGAAGCATCGCCTTCTAACTTGTGGCCGAGGGCGGCGCGCACGTTGCTGCGGGCTCCATCACCACCGACCAAATACTTGGCTCGCACGGTACGCACCTCGCCCTTGCGTGGGCCTGCTACGTATTGAATGCGCGCGGCCACAGGATATTCGTGGGTATCGTCAATTTGCAGGTCAAGAAAATCAACACCGTAATCGGGCGTGATGCGGCTGGGTGACTGTTCTGCACAGCCCAAGAAGTAGTCCAGCACACGCGATTGATTCACATAGATGTGTGGAAATTCGCTGGCACCGTGGGCGTCATCAGGGACACGTGAGACGCGCACAATGTTTTCGGGATTCTTTTCGTCGGGTTTCCAAAAACACATCTCGACGTTGCGGTAGGCCTCGTCCACGATGGCGTTGGCAAAGCCAAATGCCTGGAAGGTTTCGACCGAACGGGCCTGAATACCGTCAGCTTGCCCTTGCGTCAGACGGCCTTCACGCTTTTCAATGGCGCGCACTTGAATGTTGGGAAAGTACGCAAGCTGTGCTGCCACCGTCACGGCAGCTGGTCCTGTGCCCACGATGAGCACATCCATCTCGTCTGGAATGTCGGCGGGGCGATTCAGACCATAACCTGCCGCGGGTTTGATGCGAGGGTTTTCTGAAACGTAACCACGGTGGTGGAACTGCATGAGGTGTCTCCTATATGGGTGTTGTACCTTTTAGAATGTCTCTATAATTGAGACACTATTTCAAATAGTGAATTAGTCTAACCGAGACCTATAAAGTCATGCAAGCCAAAAAAGTCAATTCACCCAACATCCAAGCAGACGGGGGCTCGCAAACCTTGGCCAGAGGCTTGGCTGCGCTAGAAATCATCGGCAGCTCGGCCGAGCCCATCAGCGTGGCAGCGCTGTCGCACCAGTTGAGCATTCACCGCTCGATGGCCTATCGCTTGGTTAAAACGCTGGAGCAGTCTGGTTTTGTAGCGCGTGCAACGGTGGGTGGACTCGTGCTGGGACCTAAGCTGGCCACCCTTGCAAGGGGCGCGTCCAAAGACTTGCGCTCGGCCGCTGCGCCCGAGCTGGCTACCGTTGCTGAAGCGTTGGAAATGACAGCGTTCTTGGTGACCTACGACGGTGAATATGCGGTCACCCTCAGCAGTGCCGAGCCGCAAAACTTAGAGACCACCTTGGGCAAAAAGCCCGGCAGTCGACACGCCATCGGACAAGGCGCGCCCGGCAAAGTGATTCAGTCCTTGTTGAACCCCAAGAAGTTTCCACCGCAGCCGTATGAGGTGAGCGAAAACGAGGTGATCCAAGGGATTGCCTCCATCGCGGTGCCGCTGCATTTGGGCAGTGGCCAGCCTGCGGCGATCGCCGTGCTTTATTTGCCGCATGCGGTGAACGAGAAAAAGGTGGCCAAGGTGTTGGCAGCAGCGGCGAGTCGCATCAGTGCCGTGATGGACTAATTTAATCGCTGATTTCTTCTGAGCGATCTAGGTGTTGCAGCAGCGTGTCGAGTGCGTCATACACCTGCTGCAATTGCTTCACGCCCACTTGTTTTTCCAACTCTAAGTATTCGCGCTCAATGATGGGAGCCATGCTTTTTCCCAACTTCTTTGTGGCCGCAGTGACGGTCACTTTCACGCGACGCTGGTCATGCTCCATGCGCTCACGCTGAATCCAACCTGCTTCTTCCATACGCATGAGTACACCCGCAATGCTGGGGCTAGAAATCAAGCACCGCTCGCACAGTTGGCGCGGCTCCAAACCATCTTCATCCAGCAACACGCGCAGGATGCGCCATTGCTGTTCGGTCACGCCGTGCTGGTTGAGCACGGGGCGAAAACGACTCATCAAGGCTTCCCTTGATTGAAGCAGAAGGTGGGGCAAATTCTTATGCCGAAGCGGACTTTTCATAGGTTTATTGCATCAATGAACGCTCGAACTGTAACGAACTTCAAGACGGACTCAAGGACAGAGGCTCTATGAGTCTAGGGATAACACCGACAAAAGTTGATCAAAAATAGATTGACTCACTAACAAGTGAGTGTTCTAATTACGAACATGTTAGCGAAATACTGAACGCTAGAAAGTTGACCATGCGGAATTTTTCTCACAGGCCCACAGGGGGCACTGTTTATGGCACGTTGCTGAACCATCGCGAAGCCTTGGCGGCTTTGGGTGATCAGGTCAATGGGGCACCCTACAAAGCACCACCCAAGGCGCCAATTTTGTACATCAAGCCACGCAACACCTGGGCCAATGGCGGCGACGCCGTGGCGGTGCCCGCTGATGCAACAGAGCTTCAAATGGGCGCAACCTTAGGCGTGGTCATGGGTAGCACCGCATGCAAGGTAAGTACGACTGATGCCATGAATCACGTGGCCGGCTATGTGGTGATGAACGACATCAGCGTGCCGCATGACTCGTTTTACCGCCCCTCCATGCGTTTCAAATGCCGCGATGGGTTTTGTCCCATGGGCGAATTTGTGCCACGCGGGAACGTGGCCAACCCCGACGCGTTGGCCGTGACAGTGGCAATTGACGGCAAGGTGGTTCAGCAAACCGACACCGCGGGCCGCGTTCGTTCCATCGCGCAGTTGTTGGCCGATGTCACCGAGTTCATGACCTTGCATCCGGGCGACATTCTCAGCATTGGCATTTCTGCCCACAGCCCACTGGCACACGCGGGACAACGCGTGACCATCACCATCGCCGGTGTGGGGCAACTTGAAAATACCTTGGTTTCGGAGGAGTTGGTATGAGACGCGCAAAAGTGGCTTACGGTGGCGCGATTCACGATGCTTTCGAGCACCCCGCAGGTTTGAAACTGGCCGATGGCCGTGTGGTCGCCGAAGATGCTGTGGTGTGGCTGCCCCCGTTTGAAGTGGGCACCATCATCGCCTTGGGTTTGAACTACGCCGACCATGTGAAAGAACTCTCCAAAGAGTTGACGGTCACCACCAAAGACGAACCGCTCGCTTTTCTCAAAGGTCCTGGCTCTTTGATTGGTCACCGTGCGCAAACGCGCCGTCCTGACGGTGTGGCCTTCATGCATTACGAATGCGAGCTGGCGGTGGTCATTGGCAGCACAGCAAAAAATGTGAAACGCGAAAACGCCATGCAACATGTGGCGGGCTACACCGTGGCCAACGACTACGCGATTCGCGACTACTTGGAAAACTACTACCGCCCCAATTTGCGCGTCAAAAACCGCGATGGCGGCACAGTGCTCGGCCCTTGGTTGGTGGATGCCACTGATGTGCCAGACCCACACGCTTTGTCGCTGCGTACCTTGGTCAACGGCGTGGTCACGCAACAAGGCAATACGGCTGATTTGATTTCAGACATCCCGACGTTGATTGAATATCTGAGCAGCTTTATGACGCTCAACCCCGGAGACGTGATCTTGACGGGGACGCCGGATGGCGTGGTTAATGTGAATGTGGGGGATGAAATCGTCACTGAGATCGACGGCATTGGCCGACTGGTGAACACCCTCGTGGACGATGCCACGTTTGGTCGTTGAATCATTTTCAATATTTCGAAGTAGGAGAACACATGCGTATCGAACATCTGATCAACGGCAAAGCCGTCGGCGCCCAGCAATATTTCGAAACCGTCAACCCGGCTACGCAAGAGGTGTTGGCTGAAGTCGCGAGTGGCACAGCCACCGAAGTCAACGCTGCGGTGCAAGCAGCCAAAGACGCCTTTCCCGCATGGGCGGGTCGCCCCGCCACAGAGCGCGCCAAGATCATGCGCAACCTCGGCGATTTGATTGCCAAACATGTGCCAGAAATTGCACAAACTGAAACCAAAGACACGGGGCAATCCATCAGCCAAACAGGCAAGCAACTGGTACCCCGTGCCGCCGACAACTTCTATTACTTCGCCGAGATGTGCACGCGTGTGGATGGCCACACCTACCCCACGCCCACGCATCTGAACTACACCTTGTTCCACCCCGTAGGCGTGTGTGCGTTGATCTCGCCTTGGAACGTGCCGTTCATGACCGCCACTTGGAAAGTGGCGCCTTGTCTGGCATTTGGCAACACCGCTGTGTTGAAGATGAGCGAACTCAGCCCCATGACCGCTGCTCGTTTGGGAGAGTTGGCCTTGGAGGCCGGCGTCCCTCCAGGCGTGCTCAACTTGGTTCACGGCTATGGAAAAGACACCGGTGAGCCCTTGGTGGCCCACAACGATGTGCGTGCCATTTCGTTCACAGGCTCCACCGTCACGGGCAACCGCATTGTCAAAACCGCGGGCTTGAAAAAGTTCAGCATGGAGCTCGGTGGTAAGAGCCCATTTGTGATTTTTGAAGACGCCGACCTCGATCGCGCTTTGGACGCTGCCATCTTCATGATCTTCAGCAATAACGGCGAGCGTTGCACCGCAGGTAGCCGCATCTTGGTGCAAAAAAGCATCTATGCTGACTTCGCCGCCAAGTTCTCAGAGCGCGCCAAGCGCATCGTGGTGGGCGACCCCTTGGATGACAAAACCATCATCGGCCCCATGATCAGCCAAGGCCATTTGGCCAAGGTGCGCAGCTACATCGAGCTAGGCACGAAAGAAGGCGCTTCTATTTTGTGTGGCGGCTTGGATGCGCCCGAATTGCCTGCGCATTTGCAAAAGGGCAACTTCGTGCGACCTACAGTCTTTGCCGACGTGGACAACCGCATGCGCATTGCGCAAGAAGAAATCTTTGGCCCTGTGGCCTGTTTGATTCCCTTCACCGACGAAGCCGATGCCATCCGTCAAGCCAACGACATTGAATACGGTCTGTCGAGCTATGTGTGGACCGAAAACATTGGCAAAGCCCACCGTGTGGCCGCTGCCATTGAGGCGGGCATGTGCTTTGTGAACAGCCAAAACGTGCGTGACTTGCGTCAACCCTTTGGCGGCACCAAGGCCAGCGGAACGGGGCGTGAAGGCGGCACCTGGAGTTACGAGGTGTTCTGTGAACCCAAAAACGTGGCCGTGTCGATGGGCTCACACCACATTCCACACTGGGGAGTTTGATCATGGGACAACTCGCATTAGCCGCCAAAATCACCCACGTGCCCAGCATGTACCTGAGCGAGCAACCAGGTCCACGCTTTGGTACGCGCCAGAGCGCCATCGATGGCCACAAGGAAATCAGCCGCCGTTGCCGCGCCATGGGCGTGGACACGCTGGTGGTGTTTGACACGCACTGGTTGGTCAATGCGAACTACCACATCAACTGTGCGCCGCACTTCAAGGGCAGCTACACCAGCAACGAGTTGCCGCACTTCATCAACCACATGACGTTTGAGTCACCCGGCAACCCCGAGCTGGGGCACCTGTTGGCCAAAGTGGCGAATGAGCATGGCGTAGAAACCTTGGCGCACGACAACACCACGCTCGATCCCGAGTACGGCACGCTGGTGCCACTGCGTTACATGAACGAAGACCAACACTTCAAGGTTGTGTCGGTGTCGGCCTTGTGCATGGTGCATTACTTGAACGACAGCGCTCGCCTAGGTTGGGCATTCCGCGAGGCAGTGGAAAAACATTACAACGGTAAGGTGGCGTTTTTGGCCAGTGGTTCACTCAGCCATCGCTTCGCGCAAAACGGCCAAGCGCCTGAGTTTGCCCACAAAATTTGGAGCCCTTTCTTAGAGCAACTCGACAAACAAGTGCTGCACATGTGGCACAACCGCGAGTGGCAAGCGTTTTGCGAAATGCTGCCCGAGTACGCCAGCAAAGGCCATGGCGAAGGCTTCATGCACGATACCGCCATGTTGATGGGCGCGCTGGGCTGGACTGGCTATGACGGTAGCGTGGACATCGTGACACCGTACTTTGGTGCCAGTGGAACAGGACAGCTCAATGCCATTTTTGACGTCACACCGCAAGATGGCGCACACGTACCCAAAGCCGTGGCCAGCAGTGCCGATGGCTACACCGCCATCAGCACACGTCTATAACGAAAGCACCGCACATGCCGCATCTTGTGATTCTCTACACCGGACAACTCGACGCCGAAGTCAACATGACCACCTTGTGCCGTCAACTGGCCGATGCCATGCTGACCGTCAAAGACGAAGCCGACAAACAAGTGTTCCCCACAGGTGGCACACGCGTGTTGGCCTACCCCGCACCGCACTTTGCGGTGGCTGATGGTGGTGCTGCTGGTTTGGCGGCGGCGCAGTTTGATGCACACCCCAAAGGCTCGGGCGACTATGCCTTTGTGTACCTGAACGTGCGCATGGGCAAAGGCAGAACCGAAGCCACGCAGCAACGCGCAGGTCAAACCTTGGTCGATGTGACGAAAGCATTTTTTGCCCCCGTCATGGCGCAACGCCACATTGGCATCACCCTGCAAATTGATGTGGGCCCCGAAGTGTTTGACGCCAAGCACAGCAATATTCACCCCTTGTTTCAAAAAAATTGAGCCATGTCTGTCTTCACCGAAACCCAAATTCAAACACTGGCACAAGAGCTGCACCAGTCTGAAAAATCACGCGTACAAATTGAGCACTTTTCCAAGCGCTTTCCTGGCATGACCATTGAAGACGGCTACCGCATCAACCGTGCGTGGATGCAGTTGCAATACGCCGAAGGGCATCAAGTCATTGGCCACAAAATTGGTTTGACCAGCCGCGCCATGCAGCAAGCCAGCCAGATTGACGAGCCCGACTACGGCACCTTGCTCGACTACATGCGTTACGAATGCACACCCGCTCAAGTGCTGGACATTCCGATGCAGAACTTCATTGCACCCCGCGTAGAGGTGGAGCTGGCGTTCATCTTGAAGCAAGATTTGCGCGGCCCTAACGTGACGGTGGAGCAAGTGTTGGACGCCACCGAATACGTGACGCCCGCGATTGAAATCATCGACTCACGCATTGAGCAGTTTGACCGTCACACCAAAGTGATGCGCAAAGTGTTTGACACCATCAGCGACAACGCGGCCAATGCCGGCATCGTGTTGGGCGCCAAGCGCGTGGACCCGCACACCACCAACTTGCCTTGGTGTGGTGCCATCTTGCGCTTGAACAACGTGGTTGAAGAAACCGGTTTGGCCGCTGGCGTGCAAGGTCATCCCGCGGTGGGCATTGCCTGGTTAGCCAACAAGCTCGCACCGTGGGATGAGTATTTGAGGGCTGGCGAAATTGTGTTGGCCGGTTCGTTTACCAAACCCGTACCTGCCAAGGCTGGCGATGTGTTCGATGCCGACTACGGCGATTTGGGCAAACTGCAATTCCGTTTTGTGTAAGGCGATGCACCATGCAAATCACGACAAATAAATTCCGCGATGCACTCAAAGCAGGCCAAAGCCAAATTGGCTTGTGGGTGGGCTTAGCCGATGCCAATGTGGCCGAGGCACTCGCGGGCTGTGGCTTTGATTGGTTGCTGCTCGATGGCGAACATGCGCCCAACGATGTGCGCACCGTGCTCGATCAACTGCGTGCGGTAGCACCATACCCCGTGCACCCTATCGTGCGTCCTGTACAGGGCGAGGTCGCTTTGATCAAGCAGTATTTAGATGTGGGTGCACAAACCTTGTTGGTGCCCATGATCGACACACCCGAACAAGCCGCGTTGATGGTCAAAGCCATGCGCTACCCACCGCACGGCATTCGAGGCGTGGGGGCTGCATTGGCGCGTGCCTCACGTTGGAATCAAGTGACGGATTATTTGAAACAAGCGGACGACGAAATGTGCTTGCTTGTGCAAGCCGAAACCACTTTGGCGGTGCAAAACCTCAAGACGATTGCATCTGTCGATGGCGTAGATGGCGTGTTCTTTGGCCCTGCCGATTTGTCGGCGTCGATGGGCTATCGCGGACAACCCGCACACCCCGAGGTGGTGAAAACCATCATGGAAGGCATTGCCACCGTACGCGCCGCAGGCAAGGCTGCTGGCATTTTGATGGCAGACCAACAAATGGCGCAGATGTACCTCGAAGCGGGTGCGCAATTCGTGGCCGTGGGTGTGGACACCACCTTACTCGTGCGCACCGCCACAGAGTTGGCGGCAGCATTCAAAGGGCCACGCAACGCTGTGGCCGACAACTCCCCCAAAGTTTATTGAGACCAATTTTCAAACATGCGCACGCTCACCCTCAAAGACACAGGCTTACTCAAATCACAGTGCTACATCAATGGCACGTGGATGAATGCAGCTGATGACAGCACGATTGCTGTATTGAACCCCGCCAATGGTTCGCCAATCGGCACTGTGCCTAATGCGGGCAAGGACTTGACGCTGCAAGCCATCGACGCTGCTGCCAAAGCGCAAACCGAATGGAAGACTCGCACAGCCGAAGACCGCGCGCGCATCTTGCGTCGCTGGTATGAGTTGATGCTGGCTCACCAAGATGACCTTGCACTCATCATGACCTACGAGCAAGGTAAGCCCTTGGCCGAAGCCAAGGGTGAGATTGCTTACGCCGCGTCTTACATTGAATGGTTTGCTGAAGAAGCCCGTCGCGTGTACGGCGAGATGGTGCCTTCACCTTGGCAAGACAAACGCATCTTGGTCACGCATGAACCTGTGGGCGTTTGCGCAGCCATCACGCCGTGGAACTTTCCGTCAGCCATGATCACGCGCAAGGTGGCACCTGCTTTAGCAGCGGGCTGCGCCATCATCGTGAAGCCTGCTGAGCAAACACCGCTATCAGCGTTGGCCATGGCCGAATTGGGCCAGCGTGCGGGCATCCCTGCAGGCGTGTTCAGCGTCATCACGGGGGATGCGCGAGCGATTGGCGGCGTGCTCACGGCCAGCCCTGTCGTGCGCAAACTCACCTTTACCGGCTCGACCGAAGTGGGCCGGATTTTGGCCACGCAATGCGCACCCACGCTCAAGAAAATGTCGCTGGAGTTGGGCGGCAATGCCCCCTTCATCGTGTTTGACGATGCCGATTTGGACGAAGCCGTGCAGGGCGCGTTGGCCTCGAAATACCGCAACACGGGTCAAACCTGTGTGTGTGCCAACCGATTGCTGGTGCAAGCCGGTGTGTACGACGCCTTCGCCGCCAAGCTGGCCGCTGCCGTAACCGCGCTGAAAGTGAGCCACGGTTTAGAAGAGAACGCAGCCCAAGGCCCGTTGATTGACAGCGATGCACTCAGCAAAGTTGAAGATTTGGTGGGCGACGCTGTGAAGCACGGCGCACGCGTGCTAGCGGGCGGCAAACGCCACACCTTAGGTGGCACGTTTTACGAACCTACCATCTTGGGCGATGTGACCCCCGCCATGCGAATTGCCAGCGAAGAAGTGTTTGGCCCTGTGGCACCGCTCTTCAAGTTTGAAACCGAAGCCGAGGCGATTGCCTTAGCCAACAACACCGAGTTCGGCTTGGCGGCTTACTTCTATGCCAACGACATGTCACGCGTGTGGCGTGTGGCCGAAGCCATTCAAGCTGGCATGGTGGGCGTGAATACCGGCATCATCTCCACAGCCGTCGCACCGTTTGGTGGCGTTAAACAGTCGGGCATGGGACGCGAAGGTTCCCACCAAGGCATCGAAGACTATATGGATACCAAATACATCTGCATGGGCGGCATCCACGCACGTTAAGCGTGTTGGCCAAAGCCTCAATAAGGAGACACAACCATGACCAATTTCGAAACAACATACCCTCGCCCCGAGCGGTTCAGCGAAACCGAGTGGGCAGCGCGCGTCCAGTTGGCTGCGGCTTATCGCATTGCCGATCACTTGGGCTGGACTGAGTTGATTTATAACCACATCTCGTTGCGTGTACCGGGCGAAGAAGGCCACTTTCTGATCAATCCATTTGGCTTGCATTACTCAGAGGTGTGCGCCTCAAACTTGGTGAAGGTGGACGTACGCGGCAACATCATTGGTCATTCAGACTGGCCGATCAATCCTGCAGGCTTCACATTCCACGGCGCGATCCATGAACGCATGCCCGAGGCCCATTGCGTGATGCACGTCCACACCACGGCCACACAAGCGGTGTGCTGCTTGAAAGATGGCTTGTCATTCACCAACTTTTACGCCGCACAGCTGTACGGAAAAATTGCGTACCACGACTTTGAAGGCATCACCGTGCACCTTGACGAAGGCGTGCGCATTCTGGACAGCTCGCAAGGCATGCCTGTGCTTTTGTTGCGCAGCCACGGGCCTGTGACGATTGGCTTCAATTTGGCCAATGCGTTTTCATTGATGTGGTTGGTCAACCGCGCATGCGAGGTTCAGCTTGCTTCGCAGTCGATGGGCCCCACCTTGCCGATTCCCGTGCCTGTGCTTGAAAAGTGCGTCCGCGACTCTTTGAACTTTGATCCTAAGTTTGGTGGCGGACAGGACGCTTTTGATGCGCTTCAACGCATCGTGGACCGTCTGGATCCAAGCTACCGTGGCTAGGAGTTTTTTGCATAACCAGCAATAAGACATGCAAAATATGAATACCTGATAGATCGTAATTTCATACATCAATGGCCCAAGCCTAGCCAAAATACGGGCTGCAAATAAAAACGATTGAGGAGTTCGTATGAGTGAAACAAAAACGCCAAGTTCTGGCGTTGATCGTGTGTTGGAGCGTTTGTGCGACGCCAGCGCCACCATTGGTGGCTTGGTGTTGGTGGCCATCGCTTCAGTCACGGTGGTGAGTGTCATTGGACGAGCGTTCTTCTCGCACCCTATTTTGGGTGACGTGGAGTTGGTCCAGTTAGGTTGTGCCGTGGTGGTGGCCTCGTTTTTGCCATACACACAGTTTCGCAACGCCAACATCATTGTGGATTTCTTCACGACCAACGCCTCGCAAGAGACGCAAACCAAATTAGATGGGTTTGGCACCTTGCTTTACACCTTGGTGATGGGTTTGGTCGCGTGGCGTGTGGCCGTGGGTGGCATTGACATCAAGGCCAACCAAGAAACGTCCATGTTGATGGCCTTGCCTTTGTGGATTCCCTACATGTTGATGGTGCCCGGCTTAGTCTTGTGCACGATCATTGGCCTTGTGCAAACCCTAGAACATTTCGGTTGGATGGGTGAGGAGAACGTATGAGCACGATGAGCATTGGTTTATCCATGTTCGGCGCCATGTTGGTGCTGATGGCCGTTCGCGTGCCGATTGCAATTTCTATGTTTGTACCCGGCGCTTTGGGCTATATGGCCTTGGCAGGCTGGTTACCCCTCTTGTCGCACCTCAAAGGCGCGGTATACAGCCGCGTATCGATTTACGACTTGTCGGTCATCCCTTTGTTCATGCTGATGGGTGCCTTCGCCGTGCACGGCGGTTTGTCCAAAGCCCTGTTTGACTTCGCCAACGCGTTGTTGGGACGCTTCAAAGGCGGCATGGCCATGGCCGGTGTATTGGCATGCGCTGCATTTGGTTCCATTTCGGGCTCTACCGTGGCGACCACGGCCACGATTGCCCAAGTGGCTTACCCTGAGATGCGCCGCATCAACTACTCAGGTCGTCTTGCTACCGCAGCACTGGCCACTGGGGGCACGATGGGGGTGTTGTTGCCCCCCTCTGTCACCTTGATGGTCTACGCCATCTTGACCGAGCAGAACATCACCAAAATGTTCTTGGCCGCCTACATCCCTGCGTTGATCGCAGCTGTAGGCTATCTGATCGCCATTGCGGTGATCGTACGCATTCACCCCGACCAAGCGCCTCAAGCACAACCTGCATCTGGCAGCGAAGTGTTAGCCAGTGCTTTGAACGTGTGGCCCATTGCAGCCATCTTCATGGTGGTGTTCGGCGGGATTTACGGTGGCGTATTCACGGCCACCGAAGGCGCAGCCATTGGTAACGTATTGACCTTTGCCATCACTTTGTTGCGCCGTGAGATGACGTTTGACAAACTGGTGGCGTCCATTCGCACCACAGCACAGACCAGCGGCATGATCTTTTTGATCTTCATTGGCGCGGACATGATCAACGCCTCCTTGGCATTGTCGCAACTGCCTGCTCAGTTGGCTGACATGGTTGGACATTTGCAAATCACACCCACTGTGGTGATGGCCGGCATCATGATTTTCTACATCATCTTGGGCTGCGTGATGGATGAGATGTCCATGATCTTGCTGACCGTACCCACCCTCTTCCCCGTCATTTTGGGAATGGACTTCTTCGGGTTAAACCCCTCGGATAAAGCGCTGTGGTTTGGTATCCTGATCCTGACGGTGTGTGAGATCGGAATGATCTTCCCCCCTGTAGGCTTGAACGTGTACATCATGAATGGCTTAGCCAAAGATGTACCCATGGTCGAAACTTACAAGGGCGTTGTCCCTTTCCTCATCACCGACGGCATTCGCTTGGCGTTGTTGATTGCGTTCCCTGCCATCTCGTTGTGGCTGGTTCACGCGCTAACTTAAGTTTTTTAACTGGAGACAAAAATGAAAGCTCGTTTTCTGAAAATTGCAGCGGCAGCAGCATTCACCGCTGCCGCCATGAGCCCTGCAGCCATGGCGCAAGAAGTGACACTCAAAGTGCACCACTTCTTGCCCGCTTCGTCATTTGCCCAAACCTTGTTCATCCAACCTTGGTGTGACCGTATCGCCAAAGAGTCGAACAACAAGATGAAGTGCCAAATCTATCCATCCATGCAACTCGGTGGTTCGCCCCCCCAGCTGTTCGAACAAGCGCGTGATGGCGTCGCTGACGTGGTGTGGACCTTGCCTGGCTACACGGCAGGTCGCTTCCCTTCTGTCGAAGTGTTCGAGATGCCCTTCATGATGCAAAGCCCAGAAGCCACCAGCAAAGCGGTGTGGGACTACGTCGAGCAATACGCCAAACCTGAATTCAAAGACGTGAAAGCTTTGGCATTCCACGTGCACGGTGACGGTGTGTTCCACATGGTCAACAAGCCTGTGCGTACCGCTGCCGACTTAAAAGGTGTGAAGCTTCGTGCCCCGACCCGCGCCACAAACAAATTCATCGCTATGTTGGGTGCGACGCCTGTGAGCATGCCTGTGCCACAAGTGGGAGATGCACTATCCAAAGGCGTGATCGACGGTGCAGTGGTGCCTTACGAAGTCGTACCCGCCGTGAAAATTCAAGAGTTGGTTAAGTTCCACTCAGAGACCGACCCAGCCGAGCCTGCTTTCTACACGTCTGTGTTCATTTTTGCGATGAACCAAGCTAAGTACGACTCGTTGTCGCCTGAATTGAAGAAAGTGATTGACCGAAACAGTGGCCAGGCGCTCTCTGGCATGGCTGGTAAGGCATTCTTGGAAGCCGACGCCGAAGGCAAGAAGCTCACGACGAAGAATACAACCAACGTAATTCCAAAAGCCGAGCTAGAGAACTGGAAAAAATTGTCACAACCCTTGTTTGACTCTTGGGTGTCTGACATGAACGCCAAAGGCCAAAACGGCAAGCAAATGCTTGACGGCGCCAAGGCTCTGATTGCCAAACACGGAAACGGCAAGTAATCCTGAAAATCAGCGAGACATCAAACGTCTCGCTCTATGCAATACGCCTGATGAATATCCATCAGGCGTTTTTTTTAATGGAACTCTTCGGTATCAACCTCTGAGGCATTGAGCGCGTTGTAACGCGGCCCCTTGACTGTGTGCTGATTGATCAGGGCTTCTAGGCGCTGCATCTGTTCAGCCGAAAGCGCCACATCGGCAGCCGCGATGTTGTCTTCGAGGTGATGGATATTTTGGGTACCAGGAATTGGAATCAGCTTACTGTCTTTGTGCAGCAACCAGGCCAAGGCCAACTGAGCAGGTGTGCAACCTACCTCATGCGCAATGGCTTGGTAGGCATTGAGCAAAGGCAAATTCTCAGCGTAGGTATCGGCTGCAAAACGTGGCATGGCACGACGAATGTCATTGGCAGCCAAGGTGTTCACATCGCGCAACTCATCGCACAAAAAGCCACGCGCCACAGGGCTGAATGCCACAAAGGTAGCACCTAACTCTTCGCAAGCTTTCAGCACGGCGATTTCAGGGTTACGCGTCCACAGCGAGTACTCGGTTTGGACGGCAGCAATGGGGTGCACCGCATGCGCTTTGCGCAGCGTGGTGGCAGAGACTTCGCTCAACCCGATCTCGCGAATCTTGCCGGCACGCACGAGATCGCTCAGCGCGCCCACACTGTCTTCAATGGGCACTTGCTTGTCCCAGCGGTGCAAATAGTACAGATCAATCACATCGGTACCTAAGCGCGACAAGCTGTCTTCGCAGTTTTTGCGCAATGTTTCAGGACGACCATCAATCACGCGTTTCACGCCATCCGGAAATGACACCCCCGCCATACCGCCTTTGCTGCACAAGGTGATTTCGTGGCGATGCGCTTTGAGCGCACGGCCCACCAACAACTCGTTCGTGCCAAAACCGTACAAGGCAGCGGTGTCAAACATCGTCACGCCAAGGTCTAAAGCACGGTGAATGAGCGCCTCACCCACTTCAGGTGCGGGTGGTGCGCCATAGGCGTGGCTGAGATTCATGCAGCCTAGGCCAATGGCTGAAACTTGGTAAGGGCCGAGTTGACGTTGTTTCATACGGAAATTGGTGGCAAGTCCATTGCTTTGCAATGCATGACCTTGCTCGGAGCGCGAGTAAGACATGTGCCATGGTGATGGATCTTCGAGAGTCGTGGGCACTAAGTATAGGAGCTGCATATCGTGAATGCAGCTCCAAAATCCATGACTCGCATCACATACTCGCCAAGGCCATCACACCCGTGGCCGTGTTGGAAATTGGGATGTGATAGTTTTGATGCACCGGCGTCACGTGGTTGCCCAACGCACCACGCATGGCCAACCACATCAGTAACTCCACACCTTGTGTGCCGGTCTTCTCCACCAACTCATGGATGCTGAACTGCGTGGCCCACTCTGGATTCTTTTGCAGGCTGTCCATGAATTCCAAATCAAAGGCTTTGTTGATGTGACCTGCACGCTCGCCGTCGAGCTGATGGCTCAAGCCACCTGTACCCAACACCACCACATTCAAGTTGCTATCCCAACTACGAATGGCATCACCCACCGCTTTGCCCAAGTTGTAGCAGCGCTTGGCCGAAGGCAATGGGAACTGCACCGTGTTGATACAAATCGGCACCGTCAACACGGGACACACATCATCGGGCCAAAACAATTTCAATGGCAACGTGAACGCGTGATCGACCAACATTTCTTGACAAGTGACCACATCAAACTCTTTCTCCACCAACTCGTTGATGATGTGCCATGACAAATCTGGCACACCCTTAAACGGTGGCAAGGTGGGTATGCCCCAACCTTCATCCGCGTTGTTGTATTGGGCGGCAGCACCCACAGCAAAGGTGGGCATTTTGTCGAGGAAGAAGTTCAATCCGTGGTCGTTGTAAAACACCACAGCCACGTCAGGCTTGACCTTACCCAACCACTCATGGATGGGTGGAAAGCCGTCAAAGAAGGGTTTCCAGTATGAGTTTTGCTGAATGCCTTTGGCAATCGCGCCACCGATGGAAGGAATGTGTGATGAGGCGAGGCCGCCAACGATGTGTGCCATGGTGAGTCTCCTGAATGTTTATTGGTGCGCTGCAGCGCGCAACTTAGCTTTGAATTCTTCTTTGGTCATGCCGGTTTGGGCCGCACCTAGGTCTTGCACATCCAAACCCAAAATGCCTGCGAACTTGGCGAGGTAATACACATTGCCGCCTGCCGCAATGAGCCCCAACACATTACGTGTGCGAATCGCTGTGGCTTGCTCGTCGTTCAACCCATACTGCAACATGTATGCCTCTTCATCACCCTTGAAGGCGTTGCGGTTGTCAGCACTGTTGAAGGAGTAGCACATCTTGTTGAGGGCATAGCCTTTTTGGGCTTGGTCGCCGTCAAACAAGGTCGTGCCAAAAATGGGGGCAGGCTTGTGGCTCATGGGTGTCTCCATGCTGGAAGTTTCGGAATGAGCTGGAGTGTGGCGTTTTCAACTCATAAAATGAACCACGTAATACTCATTTATTTCATGAAAAAATTTAATCATTTGGATTTGGACGGTCATCTGCTGCATTTACTCAACACCGTGATTGAACAAGGCTCTGTCACGGCGGCAGCCAATACGTTGGGCATTACGCAATCGGCGGTGAGCCACCAGTTGGACCGTTTACGGTCCATTGTGGGTGACGCGTTGTTTGTAAAGTCAGGGCGCGGCATCGTGCCCACAGCTAGGGCCGAAGCTTTGGCGCAGCAAGCGCAAGGGTTGTTAGCTCAACTAGAAGGCTTTGTGCACAACGGCGCGTTTGAACCAGCGCGTTTAAGCCAATGCTTCACCATCGCAGCGAATGATTTGCAACGCGACTTGTTACTACCGCGTTTGCTCAAACACTTACAAGCGCAAGCTCCAGGCGTCACACTTCGGGTGGTTCCCTCGGATGTACCCAGCGCTGAAACGCTGCGTGCACAAGACTGCCAATTGGTCATCAGCCCGCGCCCACCAGATGCCACCGACATCAAACACAAACGCTTGTTCACCGACAACTACCGTGTGTTTTACGACCCGCAAGTGCGCAAAGCACCGCGCTCACTCAAAGCGTATGAGGCAGCGGAACACATCACCGTGCTACATCAACCTAAACGCAGCTTGGACATTGACGAGCTATTGCTCAAACGCGGCGTGAATCGCCGTTTTGCAGCCACCTTGACTAGCTTTGCTGGCGTAGCCGCATTTGTGGCGGGAACTGAACGTTTGGCGACCTTGCCAGGCCTATTGCGCCAAGGCTTGCTACGAGGCTTGGCCGATGCGCCAACCCCTTTTGACACACCCGAAATGCCCATGTACGCCATATGGCATGTGCGACATCAGCAAGACCCTGTACACACTTGGCTACGCGAACAGCTTTTTCGAGCAAAGGACAAGTAAAAGCCAGGATCATTCAAAAAGAACGCCAGGGTCATCAGCGTATGGCTGATGACCCTGGCGTGGTTCTCGTGTCGCAGAACGACTTAAGCGTTGAGTTGCTGCTCTAGCTCGTGCAACACCTTATAGCAAGGCAGCACCTGAGCCACGCTAGAGTTTGGCTCGCGACCTTCTTTGATAGCTGCAAAGAACTCACGGTCTTGCAACTCGATGCCGTTCATCGATACCGCCACTTTGGACACATCGATTTGCTCTTCTTTACCGGTGTACAGGTCGTCGTAACGGGCCAGATAAGTGCCGGTGTCACCGATGTAGCGGAAGTAAGTACCCAAGGGGCCATCGTTGTTGAACGACAAACTCAAGGTGCAAATGGCGCCGTTGGCAGCTTGCAACTGGATGCTCATGTCCATGGCAATACCCAAAGTGGGATGGATGGGTCCTTGGATGGCGTTGGCTTTGACGATGGGGCTATCTGCTTGGTACGCAAACAAATCCACAGTGTGTGCTGCGTGGTGCCACAGCAAGTGATCGGTCCAGCTGCGAGGCTGACCCAACGCGTTCATATTGGTGCGGCGGAAGAAATAGGTTTGCACATCCATTTGCTGGATGTTGAATTCGCCGGCTTTGATTTTGTGGTGCACCCATTGGTGGCTGGGGTTGAAGCGACGGGTGTGACCGCACATGGCCACCAAACCTTTTTCTTTGGCCACGCGCACCACTTCGTCTGCATCTTTCCAGCTGTCGGCCAATGGAATTTCCACTTGAACATGCTTGCCGGCTTTCAAGCAAGCCAAGCTTTGTGCCGCGTGCATTTGGGTAGGCGTACACAAAATCACCGCATCGACTTCAGGCAAGGCCAAGCTATCGGCCAAGTCGGTGGTGACGTGTTGGATGCCGTACTTGTCAGCGACTTCTTTGGTTTTTTCCAAATCACGGCTGATCAACGAAACGACTTCGACGCCGTCGATATTCTTGATGCCGTCCAAGTGTTTGATGCCGAAGGCACCAGCGCCCGCCAAGGCGACTTTGATGGTTTTGCTCATCTTTTTTTCCTTTTGATTGCTTATGCGTTTTCCAATATTGCGTGTCCCACCGCGGTATTAGATGCAGGCACGTGATAGAAGCGATGCGCCACTTTAGGCGCTGGGCCCACCACTTTGTCGTTTTGGATGTCAGACATCGCGCCACGTGCGATGAGCCACATGACCAGCTCAATGCCTTCGCTACCCGCTTCGCGCACGTAGTCGATGTGCGGCACATGGGCGCAAGCCACGGGGTCGTTGATCATCAGATCGAGCCAGTTGTTGTCCCACTCGCGGTTGATTAAACCGGCACGCGCGCCTTGCAACTGATGACTCATGCCACCGGTGCCCCAAATGTGCACGTTGATGTCTTCGTCGTAGCTTTCAACAGCCTTGCGAATCGCCTGACCTAGGTTGAAACAACGCTGGCCACTCGGCACGGGGTACTGCACCACGTTCACAGCAAATGGAATGATGGGACAAGGCCACGCGCCTTTGACTGGGTCTTGTTCACCGCACATCAAAGACAGTGGCACGGTCAAGCCATGGTCCACATCCATCTTGTTGACGATGGTGAGGTCAAAGTCTTGTTGGATGACCGACTGTGCAATGTGCGAAGCCAACTCAGGATGGCCTTTGACCTTGGGCACAGGGCGTGCGCCGTAGCCTTCGTCAGCTGGCGTGTACTCAGCCGCTGTGCCAATGGCAAACGTGGGAATCATGTCCAAACTGAACGCAGTGGCGTGATCGTTGTAGACCAAGAAGATGACGTCGGGCTTGTTGTCTTTCATCCATTGCTTGGAGAAGTCATAGCCAGCGAACACCGGTTTCCAATAGTCTTCTTGCGTCTTGCCAAGGTCCAGTGCTGCGCCAATAGCGGGCACGTGCGAGGTGTAAACGGATGCGGTAATTTTTGCCATGGTTATTTCTTTCCTGCGCCTTGGGGTTGGTTCTGCGCTTGAGCGTCACCGTTTTCGCCGATGTAGCGGTTGCCCTCGGCTGAGCGACCGCCCTTTAACATCATGTTGCGGTATTCCTCTTCGGTCATGCCCGTCATGGAGCCTGCCATTTGCTGGAAGCTCAAACCATCGGTGGCGCCGATCTTGGCGAGGAAGTAAATGTTGCCGCCGGTGCGCATGCACCAGTTCAAGTCGCGAGCCAACACGGCCTGCTTTTGTTCTTCGGTCATGGCCCACTCGTCCAAGTAGGCGCGTTCGTTGGCTTTGAAACGCGTGCGGTTCTCAGCCTTCATGAGCGACATGCAGAACTGGTTGAGCCAGTAGCCTTTGCGCGATTGCTCAGCATCAAAAATGATGGTGCCGGGCACGTCTTTGTAGGGTTTGTCGAGTGCCATTAAAAAGTCTCCTCTGGCCAGTACAGGCGCATGGGGTTGTCCACCAACAATTTCTTTTGCAACTCTGGGGTGGTTGCAATGTGGGGAATGAAGTCCACCAACAAGCCGTCATCGGGCATGTGGTCTTTGAGGTTGGGGTGTGGCCAGTCGGTGCCCCAAATGACGCGATCTGGGAACTCGTCCACGATGCGCTTGGCAAAAGGAATCACATCCTTGTAGGCGTTCTGTTCGCCGTTCAATGCCTTGGGGCCTGACACGGACAAACGCTCTGGGCAAGTCACTTTGCTCCACACGTTTTTGTGTTCGCGCATGAATTTCACGAACAGCTCAAACTCAGGGCCATCCACAGGCTTGGTCACATCGGGGCGGCCCATGTGGTCGACCACGATGTTCGTGGGCAAGGCGGTGAAGAAGTCCCACAACTCGGGCAAGTCCACAGCTTCAAAATAAATCACCACGTGCCAGCCGTACATCTGCACACGTCTGGCAATTTCAAGCAATTCATCTTTGGGCGTGAAGTCAACCAAGCGCTTCACAAAGTTAAAGCGTACACCGCGCACACCGGCGTCATGCATGGCTTGCAACTCGTCTTCGGTCACGCTGCGCTTGACGGTGGCCACGCCACGCGCTTTGCCGCCAGAGCTGACCAACGCATCCACCATGGCGCGGTTGTCTGCGCCGTGGCAGGTGGCTTGCACCACCACATTGCGAGCAAAACCTAAGTGGTCACGCAAGGCATAGAGCTGGTGCTTCGATGCGTCGCAAGGGGTGTACTTGCGCTCAGGGGCGTAGGGAAATTCATTGCCAGGGCCAAACACGTGGCAGTGGGCGTCAACCGCGCCTGCGGGTAATTTGAATTGGGGTTGGGCGGGACCTGTGTACCAGTCCATCCAGCCTTCGGTCTTGGTGAAACCACCTGTGGTCGGTTTGCTCATGTGGTGTCTCCGATCAGTCGATGTATTTCAAACCCGCAGCAGCCAAAGGCTCGCGCATTTTGTACATATCGAGGCCCAACACGCCTGAAGCCAATTTGGCGCGTTTTTCGCCTTCAAAGCTTTCACGCTTTTGTGCAGCAGCCAAGGTTTCAACAGCGCGTGCAGCAGGCACACACACCACACCGTCGTCGTCGGCCACGATCACATCACCGGGGGTGACCCACATGCCCGCGCACACCACTGGGATGTTGACCGAGCCGAGTGTGGCTTTGATGGTGCCTTTGCTGCTGATGGCCTTGCTCCACACGGGGAAGTTCATTTTTTGCAGTTCTTTCACGTCACGCACACCCGCGTCGATGATGAGCGCACGTGCGCCACGCGCTTGGAAAGAGGTGGCCAACAAGTCGCCAAAGTAACCATCTGTGCAGTCTGCCGTTACGGCCGCCACCACGATGTCACCTGGCTGAATTTGCTCAGCGGCCACGTGCATCATCCAGTTGTCGCCAGGGTGCAAGAGCACAGTCACAGCTGTGCCCGACACTTGCGCGCCAGGGAAGATGGGACGCATATAAGGCTTGAGCAATCCCACACGGCCCATAGCTTCGTGCACAGTGGCAGAGCCCAAAGCGGCCAAACCGTCTGCTGCTGCGCGGTCTGCGCGTTGGATGTTGCGGTACACAACGCCGAGTTCGTACATGGTTTGTCTCCTCTGAATTAACGGCCTTGGGCCTTGAGCTTGGTATCCAAGCGTGAGAACACGCGACGCGCATTGCCTTCGTACACCTGGTGACGCTCATCCGCATTGAGATTAAGCGTCGCTTCGATGTAGCGCTTGGTGTCGTCGTAGTAGTGACCTGTTTCTGGGTCGATGCCACGCACCGCGCCAATCATTTCAGACGCGAACATGATGTTCTTGACTGGAATCACTTTGGTCAACAAGTCGATGCCAGGCTGGTGGTACACGCAGGTATCGAAGTAAATGTTGTTCAGCAAATGCTCAGACAACAAAGGCTTTTTCAGCTCTTGAGCCAAACCACGGAAACGACCCCAGTGGTAAGGCACAGCGCCACCGCCATGAGGAATCAAGAACTTCAATGTTGGGAAGTCTTTGAACAAGTCAGAAGTCAAACACTGCATAAAGGCTGTGGTGTCGGCATTCAAGTAGTGCGCGCCGGTGGTGTGGAAGCAGCCGTTGCAACTGGTCGACACGTGAATCATGGCGGGGATGTCGTACTCGACCATCTTCTCGTAGATGGGGTACCAAGACTTGTCGCTCAAAGGAGGCGATGTCCAGTGGCCGCCCGATGGATCGGGGTTGAGATTGATACCCACGTTGCCGTATTGCTCCACGCACTTAACCAACTCAGGAATGCAGGTAGCAGGGTCCACACCGGGCGACTGAGGCAACATGGCCGCAGGCACGAAGTTATTGGGGAACAACTCAGACACGCGGAAGCACAACTCGTTACAAATGGCCGCCCATGTAGAAGACACTTGAAAGTCGCCAATGTGGTGCGCCATAAAGCTCGCACGGGGACTGAAGATGGTGATGTCTGAGCCACGCTCTTGCATCTTGGCGAGTTGGTTGCTCTCGATGGTTTCGCGCAACTCGTCGTCGCTGATTTTCAAATCAGACACCTTGGGCATCATGGCGGGGTCTTTGATGCCAGCAATCTGTTTGTTTCGCCACTCTTCCAGCGCCCTAGGTGCTGTGGTGTAGTGACCGTGTACGTCGATGATGAGAGACATGAATACCCCTTACAAAATGAAATTTAAAAATTAAAGCCAGTCCATGCCTTGCTTGCGCTTGACGTCTTCCACGCCAGCCGAAGCCAAGAACTGTAAAAACGATTGCACAGCTTTGATGCGCGCAGCATCGCTCGCAATGGCCAAAGGAATGCCAGACGAAAACGTGGTGATAAACGCCACATCCGCAGGCAAAGTGCCCAACACATCAATGCCGGGCAAAGCAATGAGCTCGCTCAACTGCTGAAAGCCCAAAGCAACTTTGCCACTCGCCACCAAGGCCCCAACCGGCGTGCCGGGTGGTGGCACCACAATGCGAGCTTTCACATCGTCGGCAATGCCCCAACGGTCGAACAATTTTTCAAGGTACACACCACTGGGGCCGGTGGAATAGCTGAGTGTGGGACTGTCCAACACAGCGGCTTTGACAGCGGCTTCGTTACTCAAGTCAGGACGAGGCGCACCGGCTTGAACGGCCACAGCCACCGGCGAACGCACCCAATCGCAACGCGACCCCGTTTGCACATGACCCGAGGCCATCAAACGCTCAATCGCGTCAGAGGCCAACAGCACCATGTCAAAAGCTTCGCCCGCTTGCACGCGTCTGGCCGCATCGACACCGCCCACTGATTCGATCTGCACCACCACACCGGTTTGCGTCGAATAGGCCTGCGTCAAATCAGCCAACAAAGCCTTGGTGGCCATGGATGAAATACCGTGCAGCACGAGAGATGAAGAAGATGTTTGCATGCGAATGATTCTAGAGATTTACCCCAGAAATCAGCGTCAAACAGCCAACTAGCTGCTATAACGTTTTTAAATAACGGACAATAGGTTATTCAAATTCGAGAATTCCATGGACCTCAAACAAATCGAATCATTTGTCCGCGTGGCTGAGTTGGGCAGTTTCACCAAAGCGGCTCAAGCACTCAACATTCCACAACCCTTGCTGAGTCGCCATGTGCGTCAGCTTGAGGTCGAATTACATCAAAACTTGTTGATGCGCAATGGGCGCGGCGTGACGGTCACAGAAGCGGGTTTGGTCATGCTGGAACATGGCCGTGGCATCTTGCACCAAGTGGCAGTGGCCCAAGAAGAATTAGGCTCGGTGCGCGGCGCGTTGGCGGGGCGTGTATCGATTGGCTTGCCGCCTAGCTTGTCGAAGCTGGTAACCGTACCGCTCACCATGTCATTCCGTCACAAACTGCCGCATGCGCAGCTGTCGCTAACGGAGGGGTTTTCCGTACTGATGGTGGAAAGTTTGCGCGCAGGTCGTCTTGACATGGCTGTGCTTTACAACCCAGCACCCTCACCCGATCTAGACATGACCGTGCTGCACGAGGACACCCTGGTGCTGATTGCTGGCAAGAAAAGCAAACCGTTGACAGGAAACACCAAACTTAAATCCACTTTGCAATTGGCAGACTTGGCCAATTTGCCTCTCATCGCACCGAGCCGACCCAACGCCTTTCGTTTGTTGATTGACACTGAAATGCAGCGACTCAACTGCAAACCCAACATCATGCTGGAGATCGACGGTCTCAATGCCATTTTGGAGCTGGTCAAAGAAGGTATGGGCTATGCCGTGTTGCCCGCCTACACGCTTAGCAACTTTGCCAAGCCCGAGGACTTCACCACGCATCGGATCGAAAAACCCAAGCTCATGAGTCAGCTTATGCTTGTGTGGTCAGCACGTCGCCCGATGACTTCTACACATAAAGCTGCCATGCAACTCACACAAGACGTGGTTAAGCGGGCATTACAAAACATCAACATTTAGACAAGAAAAAACCGCTAGGGATTACCTAGCGGTTTTGTCGGTGCAAATGGTGGTCTATGGTTGACGACTCAAGAATTTTCTATTCGCACTCAAGCGTGCCAGAGAGTAATAGAGCGTGAATGCGAGGAGGAAATTTTACCGCGCCGAACGGACTAAATATCCCCAATCCTGAAGTCTGCCTCCTGCAATTTTCGTCGTTCTTCCCATATAAGTTCACGGGCTGCATTCGACCTTAAGAGATTGTCCAACGGTGGTATGCTGAATCAATTCGGAAGGCCATCGATCTTGAAAAATTCGGCCAGAACTGAATAGTCAAAAGGATTCCCGAGTAGACAAATGTCACAATCGCTGAAGCAAGAAGTTGCAAGGCATGGATTTGCCTTTTCCCGTGAGTACTTTCCAGAGATAGACACAACAGCTATCGCCAGCGAACTTGGACGACCGCTGACGCCATGGCAAGGTGGGCTTATGCAGGAATTGGTGCCTCGTGACATTGCAACACCAAACACATACAGCGGCATGTATGGGCTTGAGCGCTTTCCATTTCACACTGATCTCGCGCATTGGCGCCGACCGCCTCGATATCTCCTGCTACGATGCCTAACCGGTTACGCAGATATACCGACATTGTTGCTAGACGGACAAGCCATTTTCGACACTGCAATGCTGGGCATTTTGACGCGTGCTATTTTCAAGCCACGGAGGCCTCTTGGTGGGATGTTTTCTCTTTTGCGCTTGTGCACCCCCATCGACAACGGTTATTGCTTTCGGTGGGATGAGACGTTCCTTCAGCCTGCGAGCAAGATTGGCGTAATGGCCCGCCAACGCATAACTGAGTTGCTCCCTAAATGTGACCCCTTATCCATAGCCCTTGTACGGACTGGCGACACCCTCTTAATCGACAACTGGCGAATGCTACATGCACGTTCATTAGTTCCTACAGGGTGTGAGGATCGAAAGATTCAGAGGATTTATTTGGAGGACCTGCATTGAAGAAAACAGTTACGCCGGGATTAACCCCTGCAACTTGCGATCCTGAAGCGCTCTACCTAAAGGCTCAGCGTTATGTGCAGCGCATGAGCGACCTTGACAGCGACGAGTGGGAATATGCACTCTGGTCAGGCTTTTCTCTCGAATTCTTGGCTCGCGCAGCGCTTGCTAATATCAGCCCGGCCTTACTGGCGGACACTGACAAGAATTGGACAAGCCTCTACCATGCACTAGGCTTCACCCCGACTGAAGAGAAATTCTCACCAAAATCAATTGCCATTAGCGAGGTGTTCAAGCGTCTCACCTCGATTTTGCCGGGCTTTACAAAAGAACACGAAAGCTTCGGGATCATTCACACTGGCCGGCGCAACTCCGAACTGCATACAGGCGAACCCGCCTTCGACGGTGTGAAGGGATCGGTTTGGCAGCCACGTTTTTATCAAACGTGTGAAATTCTTCTCTCATCTATGGGGATGGCGCTGAAGGATTTCGTCGGTGAGGATGAAGCGAAAGTTGCAAGTCAGATCATTGCCGCTGCAGTTGACGACAGCGCAAAAGCTGTAAAAGGCGAGATAGATGCCCATATGAAAGTCTGGCTCGCCAAGAGCGAAAAGGAGCGCTCCACACTAGGCACGCAAGCTTCAGTCTGGGCGACTCGACAGGCTGGTCACCGCATAAACTGCCCGGCTTGTACTTCGCAAGCCTTGGTTGTCGGGGAGCCCGTCTCTGCGCCTGTGCAACGGCTCAGTAATGATGAGATCACTGAGACGCAGGAATATCTGCCCAACCAGTTTGAATGTGTCGCGTGCGGATTGAAGATAGCCGGCCTTTCTCGCCTCACGGTTGCGGGACTCGGTGACCGCTTCAAGAAAATTCAAATTTATGACGCCGCAGAATACTATGCTCCGGACGACGATTACGCTGGTTACGAAGATGACAATAATGAGCCTTGAGTAAATTCTGCCAACTGCCCGTTCGACATTTTGACCCTAAGCATCACAGATCTCTTCAATGCACTTCTTCTACCTTGACGAGAGCGGCGACACCGGCGAAAACCTCGCCGATCTGGGGCAACCAATTTTTGTACTTGGCGGATTGAGTGTTGCTGACAAGAAGTGGAACAACACCAAAGAATCGCTCGACAAGATCATCTACAACTACTTCAATGGAGCAGTGCCAGCCAACTTCGAACTGCACGCCACCGAGCTGCTCTCCCCGAAAGGTGAAGGCCCCTTCAATGGCCACGCGATTGCCGATCGACTCACACTAGTTCGCAAGCTACTTGATCTGCTTGACGAGTTGGGCCATAACGCGCACTTCATCGCAATCGAAAAGTCTAAAGTAGTCATCAATGAGTGTGAGTTTGCAACTCAATACAACGCCAAGAATCCATACCTTGTCGCGTTTGACTATCTGATCACGTACATAAATTGGCACGTTAAAGAGAACCTCGGGCAATCAGCTCGCGGAATGCTTGTCCTCGACGAGAAGCCCGAGCATCAGGCAAGCATTGAGTCAATAGTTCACCACCGTCGCTTCAATGTTCCGGCTGTCCAGAAGGTCAAATGGATCGTGGAGTTCAGCTACCCAGTCGACTCCAAAAAAAATCCAATGATTCAACTCTCAGACCTTGTAGTGCTTTGCGTACGTCGATTTTTAGAGATCGAACTTGGCTACAAGCCCAATACACCGGAGATTGTCAAAAACTTTTATGGCGAGTGCTTTCACAACCTTGGTAAGCGCGTCAAGAGCAAATCGATCATCGAACGCAAGGGCAAGAACCTCGACAAATTGACCAATTACTTGGAAGGCATCCAGGCAAAGCCTGCAGTTCAGTGGCGCAAGTACTACGACTTTCCTAAGTAGTGGTACATACGCATCCACCGACAAACCGAAATGTTCACTCTTTCAGCTTGGCTTGACAATGCCTCCATTTCAAACCATGTCGAGGCATTATGCGAGAGCGCGAGAAAGAACGAATTCAACGGGTCAAGGATGCACAAAAGCGCCTTGAAGAAATCAGAGCGCGTATTCAGGAAGAGACCGTTAACGATTTTTCTGGCGACAAGATGACCACCCGGGGCCCTCTATTCAGCCGTGAGTTGAAGGCACTGGAAACACTGATTGAGCGCAATCAGCGTTGGGTCACCAAACCTCGAAAAAAGAAGGTCGTGAAGTCGCCCACAACTGGCGCCACAACCGATTCAGTCCTGTTTACGGATCAGATGCTTGCTGCCAGATGGCACTGCTCAACATCCCGGCTTCAATATTGGCGTTCCACTGATCAAGGACTGCCCTACCTCAAGATGCTTGGCCGTGTGCTCTATCGAATTGAAGACATTC
>JACCDV010160575.1_pt1 | contig 37838 bp, 57 predicted proteins | sample 7446131 | NCBI WGS metagenome assembly JACCDV01 (sample SAMN15323448, study PRJNA562643) | freshwater metagenome | isolation source: river surface water | place: USA:Blue River Watershed | collected 2017-08-17
GGGTATACCTGATTACATCGTCACAATGCGCAAGCCCGGAGTTAATACCAAGCCAGTTGCTGGCGAGTTTAAATATTACGTTGGCGATCATCCGCCCACTGGTTTTATTAAAACCGAACGCGAAGATGGCTCGCACTTCTGGATGCCAAGCGAATCAAATACTAGCGTAGACGTATGGCAGAAATACGCCAGCCCAATTTGGGATGATATTAATCAAACTGATACGCTTAATTTCCGAGAAGGCCGCGATAGCGACGACGAGCGCCATATATGCCCATTGCAGTTAGATGTTATTGAGCGTTGTTTGCAGTTGTGGAGCATTCCCGGCGATGTGGTTTGGACTCCTTTCATGGGTATTGGTAGCGAGGTATATATGTCTCTGAAGTTAGGGCGTAAAGCTATCGGCGCAGAATTAAAGCCAAGCTATTATGAATTGGCTTTGAGAAATATTGCACAGGCTGAAAAAACACAATACTCACTATTCTAATGCGATGCTCACGCTGCCATAAAATAATTCGTGAGGTTTACTATGTAAATGGTAAGCCTTACGGGATAGAGTGCGCAAAGCGGCGCGGGTATTCAGATAAGAAAGTGATAATTAAACAAGCTGAACAAATAGACGAAAAGCAAGGTAGATTATTTTGAATTATAACGAACGCCTTAACTGGTTTTTGATGTGGTCGGACTATTACGGACTGAAGCTAATCACCCCTAAGTACAAACACGACGACACAGACACCCGCTGGGCAGAGTAAAAAAGTGTAAATAATCCCAATAATATATTTGTATGGGATAGATTATGTGAAGGTTAATTAATGGGGCGAATGGTATGAGTGAAGTGGAATTGAATTTTGATCTAGATAAAATATACGCAGCCGCATTATTGGTTGAGCCTAAAGATTTTCAATCAGGAAATGCAAAATTTGAGCATTTTGTAAAATTGGCCAATCCAAATGCAGTTTGTAGGCTTATTGATGAAATTAAACAACTCAGCCAGAAGCTAAATGCTTCGGAGGCTGACAATTTAATGGCAAAAAACCAGCTAACTAACCTTCGCGCAACGCTAAGAATAAAAGAATCAGCTCTAACTAATGCCGAGAAAGCCATTCGTGAGGCGCAGGAGCAGAAGCCAGATGGTTGGCTTCATAAAGCCTATGCAACAAGTTCTATTATTACAAGCGAAGTAAAAAATCTTTTGTTAGATTCAAATCAGTATCAGGTTTTAAAAGGGCGAGAGCTTGTTATTGACAAGTCAGAAAATTACACGATTCCGCTATATCGTGCACCCGTGCCAGCAATGCCAATACAGGATGATAAGCTAGTCAATGCGCTAAATCTTGCGGTTTACTTCATTGAATCATTGCGCGTTCCTCAAAATACAAATGACGCATCAATCCAGCTTAATAGTGGTGCTGCTGTATTGGCAAAGGCAAGAGAAGCGCTAAATAAATCAGAGGTAAATCCATCATGATACTGAGCGATGAAGAAATTAAAAATCTTGTTATTCAAATAGCTAAAGAATTTTGGCCTGACGACTACGAGGGTGTGGTATTCACAGCCGATGATAGTAAATTTTATGGGGCTTTAGTGAAAGCAGTACTATCCAAGGTGTCGCAGCAAGAGCCAATCTATATGTGGCGACTTGAGGATGATGGCTGGATGGAATGCACTAAAGAATGGTTTGATTCCGAAATTTCAAGCGGATACGAAAAGCGCATTGTTTACGCACACCCATCACCACCGCAATCATCACTAAAGCCAGAGAGTAAATTATGATTGAAAATGATAATCCAGAATATCAAAAAGGAGTTAAGGCTTTTTTAGATGGCGAAGACTTCAACTATGATCAATCTGAAAATTGGAAAGATGGGTATTTAGAAGCATTGAGCAGTAGTGAAGATTTTTTTGAGGGCTATGAACAATGACAATGACACCTCAAGACATGTTTGAGTGCGAGTACATAAATCGACATTTAAAAGATAATGTCTACAGGGAAGCTAAAGACTCGCTAGAGGAAAATCGCAGTAACGGATCGTACTCTGATAGTCATTTGGCGTATGCGTTTGAAAAGTGGATTCAAGGATTAAGTTGGTAATGGGTGAAGCATTCACAGTTAACAGTGAGCAATCAAAAGCTGCATTTTTTAAGCAGGTTGATGTTTGGTGGAGCGAGTGCAAATACCTAACATTTCCGGCACCAAGGAAAGGAATAGACAGGTCGCTAGATCAAAACGCATTATTTCACGTATGGTGTACAGAATGGATAGCCTATAAGCTCGGCAAGCATCCTAAAAGCGTAATTAAAGCAGAGCTGGCTGGGATGAAGCGAACAGTAAAGAAAATATTTTTATTGGCACATCCAGAATCAAAAGAATGGATGATTCAAGAGATAGAAGATTACAGCACCGGAAAAAAGAAAAAAGACTATACAAGCTCTAAGGACTGGAAAACTGGCGAGATGTATATGGTTTTAACATTCATTCAATTATGCGCCGCTCAAGATGGATTGATTTTAGAATCAAAGGGCGAGTTTGCGAAAAATCAGAGAGAGGCAAACAAATGAGATACGCAATGGTGATGCCTTGGCAAGTGGCTGATGTGCTGAATAGCACTCCACAAAAAATAAGCGTATCAATAAAAAGCATAACAAAAAGAGAAAAGGAAATGCTTATAGGATCAGTGTTATCGTATTTTGATAATAATCCATTGAGCACAAATTTAAGTGATAAATTAAAAATTTCTTTTGATAGCAATACATGCTTCACTGTAGATAACTATCTTAGAAAAAAAGGTATAGCTGATGTAGCAGATTGCACAAATATACCTATGCGCTGGCACGTATCAATGACAACATTCTGGGATATGCCAAACAGACAAAATTATCAGCATGAAGATTGCGAAACATTTGAGTTTTACGGCACGATATTTCCTGCTACTGATTTATTTAAGTCAGAGCGCGAAAGAATACACATGAGGCAAAAACTTGAATATATGGATATTCCAGACGGCAACAAAAACAAGAAGGTATATAAAAACACAAAGTTTGTATTTACTGCTATAGGTGCCAATTAATGAAATGCACACAATGCGATAATCAAGTGAAAACATTTGGATTAAAAACCTGCTCATTAGAGTGCGCATGTAAGGCGATTGGCGATGATTACAATGCGGTTTATGCGCGAATGAATCAGGCAATTGCTGATGGTTTTGCTAGCGTCAGAAAAAAGGATAAAAGAAGATGAACAAAGATAAAACTGATCCATGGAAATTTGCTTGCATTGCAAGTAAGCCACACGCTGTTATAGCTGGCGAAATGGCCGATAAAATAAAAGAAGTTATTTATGGGTACTCCGATAAAATACCATTAGCATTGGCAGTTGGAGTTTTAAGAATTGTTGAAAAAGAAATATTGGATAGTCAGTAATGCAGCGCAAAGCAACAAGACAAAGCAGAGCAGCAAACATCCAAGAGCGCGGCATATGCGCTGCATGCGGTAATTCTGGCGGCGTGATAGCTCACCATTGCGAAGGCTCAACATTTAAAGTTCGTGTTGGTTTTGAGCGCGTACAGGTTGGCAATTGGTTCGTTATAGGTTTGTGTCAGTGCTGCGACAACATCGTTACTAGGCAAAGCCGCGCAGCCTTTCGTGAAGCGTTTGGCGCACAGTCAGAGCTATGGCTAAAACAGGCGGAGCAATACCCAAAAGAAATTCCGCTAAACGTAATGCAGGGGATAGCGCAATGGGGACGGTAATTGGAATTGATCCAGATGCAGAAAGGCATGGTGTGGCCGTTTATGAAGACGGCACTCTAGTTGATTTGTGTATGCTAAACACGGTCGAAGTTATTAAGCGATTTGCACCTCTTGATCCAATGCGTGTAGCAGATATTAAATTCAGCATTGAAGATGTAATGGCCAACCAATTTGTATATGCGCGCAACAACAAGGCAAGCAAGGCGGCGCAATCAAAAGTTGCTATGCACATTGGTCGATGCCAGCAAGCACAAGTTGAGCTAATGCGATGGCTCGATGAGTATGAGTTCACATACAAACTACACAAGCCACAAAAAGGAAACTGGTCAGACAAGCGAATGATTTTTGAAAATGCTACTGGCTGGACTAAACAATCAAATGCGGACACCCGTGCCGCTGCTTACTTTGGATTTTTGGAGATAAAAAATGCGTCAAAAACAGTGCTCTAAATGCTATTTTGAAACAGAAATACCCAGTGTAAAGAAAAGTAAATCCGCTAACGACAAAGCGTAAATCTGGTAAGCTGTAATTGTTGTGTAGCGGAGTGGAAATCCGTAGTGATGTTGACGATCCCGGCACAGGTAATGCTGGCTATAACAAGCGCTAAAGGTTTTTGGATCGACTTTAGCAAGCCTCAACTTCCAGAGGCCACAACATCCGCCCATTCGCAAGAGTGGGCAGCCTTGAAAGCTCTAGTGGCTGATTAACCGAGACCGCACCCGTATTGGCTACCAGTTGTAAAACTAGGAGCGGCTTCCATTAGAGTTTTCAAGGCTGTGAATGCGACATTGTGTAAAAACTATGATCCGTAATCGCAGCATGCCATCCCTCTCTGGCGTAAACTGAGAGGGTTCAGCATTGGGAATATAGCTCCTTTGCGCCGGACGCTGTAACCGGCACCGTACCGACTCTCGGTGATTTATAGAGTCGGCTTTGATCTTGGTGTTTGCAGCGTGGGCACGGTAAACCGTCGAAAGCAAAACTACGGAAATTTGAGCGCTCAAAAATCCGACTATTTGTTAGTAGTGCCGGAGGTTTTAGGTAGCGGCTGGCATCCGCAGAATGAGGTTCGATTCCTCTCGCGAGCGCCAAGTTCAAAGAATTAGCCATTAATGGCAATCGCGGTGCCTACCGATGCGTATTCGGTGGTTTAATTCGCCGAAAGGCAAACAGAGCCTTCATGGTGCGAGGCATGGTGATTACACCGAGTAAACGCACTCGACAGCAGGTCGCTAAACTGACAGCCGCATGAAAGGGCGGCACCTAAGTTGTGACGTGGCATGGCCGCTGGTGGCACAGTGACGACTGTGATGCAACCGAAGTTCAGTTCGATTCTGACGCGCGACTCCAAATTAAATACGAAGGGAAACCATGTCAAACATAGCAAGCTACTCCAAAAGCCTAAACATTGACGCCGTGTGGAGCGAGTTAACATACGTATACCCGCATCACAGAGAAAAAATACAAAAGTGGATCGCGGATAACGTCAATAAATCAGCAGAGCGCTGGAAATTAATCGAGCGCACGTCTATGAATAACCTGATGACAATGATTTTAATGGGTAGAATGCTCTAATCTTCCCCCGCCTCCCCCATGAGGCCGCGCATAGCGGTGTGGTGGCGTTACAACTACCCGCAGCGCAGGACAGACCGTTTATTTTCACGGCTCCAGCGGTACCACTGCCGCTTCTGTTGACTGCGCCGAGTGGCTCACGATAAGAGCTTAATAAATCTTTACACTCCAAATTGAGTCATAATGATTGCATATAGACAAAACATGCGTATAATGACACACATGGTAAGCAATAACGCTAAGCCGATAGGAGTTAAGAAAAGTGAGCGAAACTTACAAGCGCGAAGATGGCACCATAATTTGGATTAAAAATTCTGGTGGATGGGCTTACAATTCATCATGCGGTAAATTCAGAATTGTTAATCTCGAAAAAGTAGATAGCGATTCAAAAGGCTGGGTTTTGCGTGATAGTCGAGAGGAGTATATCGGCACATTCAAAACGCTTAAGTCGGCAAAACAAGCCGCAGAAGAAATTAAATAACCAATCATGGATGGAAAAATGTCCCCATCACAATTTGCAAAGAGCGTCGGCTGGCGATCACTGAAAGAATGCGAGCGATTTTTAGAGCTAGGCGAGAACTCAATACACCGCACAGCAAAATCAAACCCTATTAAATTTCGCGCAATGGTTCGCGGAGCATGGCTGGAATACAATGAAAAACGTACTTGAAGAACAAGCATACATGGCATTGCTAAAAACAATGTCACAACCGCGCAACCAGTGGCATGAGCAATTATTAGCGCAAGTAAACGAATCGCCAGCCGTGGAAAGCGTATGGCCTACAGAAGCAAAAAGCGCGCCAGTCATTTACGATTGGCCTGAGAATGCAATTTAACGAGGCATTAACAATGATAGAAGTCAATCCGCTAATCAAAGAGCTAAGCGAAACAATGCGAGAGGCAATAAAGGCAGGCAACGTGGAAATGGCAGAGCGGTTAGAGAATAGGATCAATGAGCTAATCCAGTACAGCACAAACATTAAATCCTAATTCCACCTTGCCCGATGTTTTCGGGCTTTTTTATTTGTGTTATACTCGCGTAAACCCAATTAATAGGTTATTAACATGGCAAGCATAACAGCAAAGCTAAACCAAACAACTGACTGGACTTGCGCAGGAACCAGTGATGTTTTGACTTGTAGCGACATATCTCAATCGGTTCGTGGCGGCGTACAGATCGAAACTGAGTTTGATATGACCGAGGTAACTGTGACGTTGCCATCCGGTGCAACCAAGGCGGTAACCATCGCAACCGCTGATAAAAACATCGCTTTAGTTGGCAAAGACTTTTCCATGGCATCTATCGCAATCACTGGCATAGCGGCAGGCACATACACTGTGCGCTTTAGTCAATAAGCACCATTGAGACGGAGAGGTATCAATAGTGTCGGATCAAGAATATCAAGAGCCATCAAGACGCGGCGCGCCCAAGGGAAACCAATTCTGGAAGGCAAGAACAAAACACGGCAGAGATAAGCTATTTGCATCCGCTGATCTGCTATGGGAGTCTTGCTGTGAGTATTTTCAATGGGTTGAAGATAACCCGCTATGGGAGGATAAAGTTGCGCAGTATCAAGGGGGCGTAGTTGATATGCCTGTTGCAAAGATGCGCGCAATGACCATAGGCGGACTTTGCATATTCCTTGATATGACAATTGAAACATGGACGAAATGGAGAAAAGACAAAGATTTTTCTGAGGTCGTTAAGCGTGCTGAGGCAGTTATTTATGAGCAGAAGCTAACTGGGGCAGCCGCAGACCTATTGAATCCTAACATCATAGCGAGAGAACTAGGGCTTAAAGACGTTGCTGCACACGAACACACAAGCCCTGATGGCTCAATGACACCAAAGCCAGCTATTGACGCATCAAAACTATCAACCACAACGCTTGCTGAGATACTTGCTGCACAGGATCAATCAGAAAAATAGATTGATAGTGCCAACAATCTCGGCAATATAATCGCCAATCAATTGAAAAATTAGATTATGGGCGTAATTCTTACCGATAATGACCTGTTAGCAATTGAACGTGAGCTATGTTCGCGCTCTTTGTCGCATTTTGTGCGCAGGGCATGGCATGTATTGGAGCCGGGGCAGCCATACATTCACGGCTGGCATGTTGACGCAATCTGCGAGCACTTAGAGGCTGTTACCGATGGCCGCATAAGCAGACTTTTGATTAATATCCCGCCCGGCACAATGAAATCTACACTAACTAGCGTATTTTGGCCTGCATGGGAATGGGGCGCGAAGGGATTGCCGCATCACCGGGTAATTGGTGCATCACATGAGCAAGGGTTAGCAACGCGAGACACGCTGAAAATGCGCAGACTGGTTGCGTCAGATTGGTATCAACGCCTTTGGCCTATGCCGCTAATGGGCGACCAAAACCAAAAGACCTATTACGAAAACACCAGCACAGGGTTTAGGCAGGCGTGCGCGGTAGGCTCAATGACTGGTCGACGTGGTGACCGAGTAATATGGGATGACCCGCACAGCGTAGAGGCGTCACTATCACAAGCGGAACGTGATACAGCATTGCGCGTATTTCAGGAAACCTTACCGACACGACTAAACAATCCTGACAAGTCGGCAATCATCATCGTAATGCAGCGGCTACACGAAAATGATGTAAGCGGATACATACTGGAAAATGATCTAGGCTACGATCATTTGTGTCTACCAATGGAATTTGAGCCAGAGCGCCGGATTACTACGTCAATAGGATTTACTGACCCACGCACCGAAGATGGCGAGCTATTATTCCCCGGACGATTCAGTCGCGAGGTTGTTGACCGCGATAAGAAGGTCATGGGGTCAATGGCAGTGGCTGTGCAATTTCAGCAGCGCCCTGCACCGCGTTCGGGCGGTTTTTTTGAGTGGGAAAAACTGGAAATAGTACAGGTCGCCCCGCGCTTTACTAAGCGCGTTCGCTACTGGGATAAGGCTGGCAGCGAAGGCGCTGGATGCTTTACCGCTGGCGTTGGCATGGGGCTTGGTGAAGATGGTATGTGGTATATTGACCACGTTGTTCGCGGACAGTGGGCGGCACCAGAGCGCGAGCGAGTAATTAGGCAGACGGCAGAGTCGGACGGGCAAAACACAGAGATATGGATTGAGCAAGAGCCGGGGTCTGGCGGAAAGGAGTCGGCTGAGTCAACTATTCGCAATCTTGCTGGGTACAATATCTATGCAGAACGACCAACCGGTGAAAAATCAATTAGGGCTGAGCCATACAGCGTGCAAGTTGAAGCTGGTAATATTCGTATAGTTTCCGGTGATTGGAATCGCGCCTTTATTGATGAGCACAAAAATTTCCCAGCCGGAAAGTACAAAGACCAGATAGACGCCGCATCCGGCGCATTTAACAAATTGGCTGAACCGCAATCATTCGGTATACTCGTCAAATCACGCCACCGCTGAGAATCGCGAAATGAAACCAAGAAAGCAGCCAAAACTACAGGCAGTAAACGCAAACAATCGCGAGTTTATCGTCAATGCGCTAACTCGAAGCATTAACACGATTTTTGCGGGATACTTTGGGGGTGATGCAAAGCACGATAAGCTCTACTCTGATTTTGGGTGGCCTGAGTCGATCAAGTTCGCGAATTACTACCAAATGTATCAGCGCAACGGATTAGCCTATGCCGCGATCATCCGCCCGATTGAAACATGCTGGCAGGAATATCCAGAGCTTTTGGAAAAAGAAGATACGCACGATAAAACCACGCTAGAAAAGCAGATAGCAGAACACTTTGATAATATCAACTTTTGGTCTGTGCTAGCTAAAGCAGATGAGTACAGCCGGATTGGTGAATATGCTGGTGTTATATTCAGGTTTGCCGATGGTAAGCGATTGGATGAGCCTGTGGATAGCAAAGCGATTGGACTAGAAGGCTTAGTCGAGGTCATACCAGCAATGCAAGGCCAGCTAAAACCATCCGAACGATTCAGCGATCCGACCGATACCAAGAATTATGGCAAGGTCAAGATGTGGCAGTATAACGAGGCCGGAATAACCGATGGCGCCGAGAATGCCCGCATGGATAACGCTATGATTCACCCAGACCGAGTTCACGTATGGTCGATGAACAGCTCGATATTTGGAAAGCCTGTACTTGAGGCATGTTTTAACGACCTGCTAACTCTGCAAAAAATCAGCGGCTCAGGTGGTGAAGGGTTCTGGAAAAACGCCAAGGCTAATCCCATAATCCAGTTTGGCAAAGACGCCTCGATGCAAAAAATTGCTCAGGCATTAGGTGCGATCAATGGCGCTGGACAGGCTGACCCGTCACTAATTGCCGACAAGCTCGACGAAGTTATCGGTGACTGGCAAACAGGACTTGATAACACTTTTGCACTACAGGATGGTGAGGCCAAATTCAACAGCATCCGCTTGGATGATCCTGAGCCGCATCGCATGGGTGCGCTACAGTCATTGGCCGCTTCAATATCCTGCCCGCTTAAAATTCTTATTGGATCCCAGTCAGGCGAGCGCGCAAGCACAGAGGATGCAAGAGAGTGGAATAAAACCTGTAACGCACGCAACACAAAGATGGTTAAGCCAAACATTCGCCGGATCATTCGCAAGCTAGTTGGTTTTGGTGTATTGCCAGCACGCGAGTGGTATTTGTTGTGGGCTGACTTGACCGAATCATCAACTGCGGAAAAGTTTGCTATCGGTAAAGACATGGCAGAAATCAACGCCAAGAATCGCGGAGCAGGCGAGCCGGTTACCTACACGGCGAACGAAATACGCGAAACCACGGGATGGGATGAAATCGTCGAGGAAACTGTACCTAAACGCGATACAAAAGACGAAAAAAATACTAATATGGATGAATCATCCGATTAACCGCGAGGGCAGTTAAATGGCAAGAATATCCCATAAGCGCGGCGACACGTTCAATCTTACATGCGAGGTTGATATTGATTTTGGCAATCAAGTAACGCTAATACGATCACAAATAAGGCAAGGCGCTACTCTGGTTGAAGATTTAACATTTACCGAGTTGACTGCCTCTGTTGATAAATATCGTTATTTGTTAAGCGCAACGAAAGATCAGACGGAATTATGGCCGGCTCGCGTGCTCTCTTGCGACATTGAATATCAGATAAATGATAGCGTGGCCAGCACAGAAACATTCGAAATAAATGTAATTGCGGATGTGACACGATGAGCATAACAACAAGCATCACATACACTGGCAGCACGTTTAGCACTAATACTGAGTTCACGGTAACTACTGTTAGTACAGGCTTCAACCTTTCAGAAGGTGGCGGCGTAACAGACCATGGCGCTCTAACTGGTTTAAGCGACGACGATCATCCGCAATATTTAAACAATGCCCGTGGCGATGCGCGCTACCCTTCAATTACAGATTACGCTGCCGATCTTCTTGCAATAAATACAGATCTTGCTGGTAAATTCGACACGCCCCTTGGTGATACAACTCAGTATATAGCAGGTGATGGCTCGCTTATAGCATTTCCTGTAGCTGGACAAGCTGGCACGCTAGTTAGGCAAATACGCAACGAAACTGGCAGCACAATAACCAAAGGCACTGTAGTTTATATTTCAGGTGCTAGCGGAAATAAGGCTACAGTTAGCAAGGCCATTGCCACATCCGACTCAACAAGCGCGCAAACATTTGGGTTAGTACAGGCTGATATAGCAAACAATCAAAATGGCTATGTTGTTGTTCGCGGCGATCTTATTGGTGTTGACACATCTGCTTTTGCTGATGGCACCCAATTGTATTTAAGCGGAAGCGTTGCTGGGGCTGTTACGTCGTCTAAGCCTGTTGCACCTTTGCACATGGTTTATGTTGGCATCGTAACAAGACAACACGCAACACAAGGGCAGATTGAAGTAGCTATCCAGAACGGATATGAGATGGATGAGCTGCACGATGTTTTAATTGTTAGCAAAACAAACAATGACGTCATTTCATACGACACAGCAAGCGGCTTATGGAAAAACAAGCAGCTAGCAATTAGTGACGTAACTGGATTGCAGACTGCTATTGACGGTAAACAACCACTTGCAAGCGTATTAACGAATACTACAGCAAGTTTTACCACGGCACAGGAATCAAAACTAGCTGGCATAGCAGCCGGTGCAGAGGTCAATGTAAATCCAGACTGGAACGCAAGCAGTGGCGATGCCCAGATATTAAATAAGCCATCTACGTTCACGCCTAGCGCTCACTCGCATGTAATTAGCGATGTTACAGGCTTACAAACTGCATTAGATGGCAAAGAGCCGACTATAAGCGCTGGAACCACTGCGCAGTATTATCGCGGTGATAAAACATTCCAAACGCTTAATAAGGCGGCGGTAGGGTTATCCAATGTCGATAATACCAGCGACGCAAACAAGCCAATCAGTACGGCGACACAATCCGCACTTGATGCTAAAATAAACAATAGAGTTATTATTAATACCAGTGGATCGGCCACGCTACCAAGCGCCGCAACCACAGATTATGCTGTTTTTATTACTGATGCGCACAACCAAACAATGCCAACGGCAGTTGGTAATACAAACAAATACGACATAAAAAACAACCATAGTGCAAACGTCACTATCTTGACTACCAGCTCACAGACAATCGACGGTACGACAACCATTTCATTGTCGCCACAAAGCGCAGTTACGCTTATTTCTAATGGCTCAAATTGGAGCATATTCTAATGGCTTATAATCCAACAAACCCTAATGGTCAGGCAGCAATGGCTGCAAGCGCGCCGGTTGTAATTGCTAACAATCAATCAGCTGTGCCTATTAGTGCTGCATCATTGCCATTGCCGTCTGGTGCTGCTACAGAGACCACGGCGGCTGCTATTCTCGCAGCATATAAAGCTGAGGATTCTGCGCATACTAGCGGTGATATTGGTCTGCCAATGCTCTGTATGCGTCAACTAGCGGATACCACGTCAACAGACACGGACGGCGATTATACTTTGGTCAAAGTTGACGAAGAAGGGCGTGTAAAAGCATCCACAAAGCCAGCATCATTTGCACTTGTGACCGGAAACATCACGGCCAATGCGCAAACTGTTTTTTGTGATGTTAGTAGAGCATCAAATGTGCAAATGCATATGGTGGCGACATCTCTGGTTGGTCACAACTGCACTTTTGAGGGTTCATTAGATTCAACAAATGGAACCGACGGCGCTTGGTTTGCAATACAGGCCATTAGATCAAATGCAAACACCATAGAATTGACTACAGGCGTACTAGCGGCAACCCCTGCTTATGCATGGGAGACATCTGTCAACGGATTGTCATTTATTCGTGTTCGTGCGACTGCTCACACAAGTGGCACAGCAACTTGGAAGTTTCAGCGCGGAAGTTATGCAACAGAGCCGATTCCGGCGGCGCAAATATCAGGCACACAGCCTGTATCTGGAACTGTCACAGCAAACATCGGCACAGGTTCATTGGCGGCAGGAACTAACGCTATTGGTGATGTTGGTATTCAGGCTAGAGCAAACGCTACAGGCGCAGCATCTATCGCTAAAATTCAATCGGCGGCATCTACAAACGCAACACTAATCAAGGCGACAGCAGGCCGCGTCTTTGGGTGGACACTGACAAATACAACAGCATCGGTAAAAATTGTCAGGCTTTATAATTTGACAGTTGCACCGACAGTTGGAACTAGCACACCAGTAAATAATATTGTTATTCCACCAAACGGCACAGTAACTCAATCCGTACCAGTTGGATTGTCTCATGCTACTGGTATATCGTATTCAATTACTGGCGGCCTTCCTGATTTGGACGCAACTGCTGTTGCGGCAAATGATGTAATAGGTTCAATATACTGGGCTTAATATGGCTGGGAATAACTAACACCGACAGAGACAATCAAGAGGATTAATCATGGCAGCAATTACAGCAACAAGTATGGGTGGTTCGGGTTCGCGAGTAGTTTCGCGTTTAACTTTAGGTTCAAGCGACACAATGACCTATAACGCATCGCGCAATCCAATTTTAATTTTGGATAACGTGACAGGCGGCGCATTGACTCCAAACATTGACGGTGCAGGTGGTACTACTGTGCCAGTTAAGGGTGTTGGTGATGTGTCAGTGTCTACAGGTTACACCACGCCATCTATCGCGTCCGGTGCATGTGTAGCAATTCCACTCGCAAGCATTTCAGCATACTTGCAGGGCGTTATCACCATCACTGGTGGCAGCGGCATCAAGGCGAGCATCCTAGAGCAATAATGCGCGTCTTTGCGGTACATGCCAACAACCCGATAGTGCCGCGCAGTGTTACTAACCCAGTGGGCGGCGCTGATCGAGTTCGACGTACAGCCGGTGCAGTGATTGACCGGCTGAATGTTATTGAGGGCTGGTTAATCGGTCGTTTTGAGCAGATACCAACAGATCGACTATTGGTTAATTCGCTATACGTCAACGAATACCGCTACGAATATCAAATAAGCGTGCCACAGCTTGAAATGCTGATTAATGAGCTGCTTATAGAGCTTGGGTTATTGCCTAATGATTATGTGGTGCGCGAGGTTGTTGGTGCGTATGAGCAGGGTACAGGATTGGCAGTCGAGAATCTGGCAAATATCAGCGACGATTACACGCGCACTATCACGCAGGTTCTTGTAAGCGATCCTTGGCAGCGCAGGGCGGCATTGGTAGGCTCTCGCGTGTTTGAGGAAATGAAAGGCTTCGAGGGCGATACAGGTCGCGACCTTGGGCGAGTGCTTCGGCAAGCGGTACAAGACGGCCTTAATCCGCGTGATGTAGTTGACACTATCAAAGAGCGGTTTGGTGTGGCCGAATCGAGAGCTAAGCGCATAGCAATTACTGAAATCAGCGGAGCATTGCGTAGAGGTCGGTGGGATGAGGCGCAGGATGCAGAGTCACGTTTAGGTATTCGCGTTCGCATGTTGTGGGTGAGCGCGCTAAAGCCAACTACTCGGCTATGGCACGCAAAAAGACACGCAGAACTCTACACAATTCAGCAAGTCAGAGAATTTTATGCTGTTGATGGTAATGCGATTAACTGCTATTGCACGCAGATAGAAACGCTAGTAGACAAAGACGGCAAGCCCGTTGTTACACGGGCGATTGATCGGCTGCTGAAGCAAAAAAAAGAATATTTTGGCGACTAATTGTAAAGTTTTGAAAATTTAATTGAATTATTGATTATTTTATGAAATTAAAATAAAATCACATAAACCTATATAGAGCGGCTTCATTATGCCTATTGCTAATCCTGTGTTATCCGGTAGCGTCCGCGTAAATGTTCGCACAGCGGTAAATAACGCGCAGATTCGCCGTGATAAGCGCAACGGTAAGGACGTGATAATCGTCCCGAGCGCCACCCTTCCCGATGATGTTGTGATGAATAACATCAAGTATCCAGCCGATGAGATTGCTAAGTCATTTCACACGCTGGATCGTACCTTTGCCCCATTTCGTCACCCTATGGTCAATGGCCAATATGTTTCAGCGCGTGAGCCTGAAGCGGTCAATGATTTTTATATTGGGGCATGGAATGAAAATGTACGCCGCGAGAATGGCCGCGTATTTTTGGACAAGGTTATCGACGTTGAAGTTGCAAACCGTACTGAAAACGGTAAGCGCTTGCTTGATGCTATCAACAAGGGTGAGGCCATCCATACCAGCACTGGAATTTTTATGGAAGTCGATCCGGCCAACGATTCCGGATACTCATACATAGCCAAAAATATGTATTTCGATCATGACGCAATATTGCTGGATGAGGAAGGCGCAGCAACTCCAAATCAAGGCGTTGGCATGATGGTAAACGGTAAGCAAGAGATCACCGTTATTAACTCTGTGCTTGATCGCGCCGTTGATGAGCTTGAATGGGCTGCTAGTTATCTGGCTGATGCTGTTGAGCGCGTACAAGAGGCTGAAAAAAAACAATCTGTAATCGACAAAATTCTGTCCGCGCTGGGTATTACTGGCAAGGACAAAACACCGGGCGAAAGCCTAAAAGCAAACGGCAACAGCGAGGATACCTCTATGCCAATTTCAGAAGAACGCTTTGATGCGTTGGAGAAAAGCGTACAAGCGCTGGTTGCCAATGCTGAAAAGATTGCCGAGTCACTGGAAAAAACGGTTGCTGATGCCGTTGCTCCTTTGTCTCAAAAAGTTGATGCACTTACTGCTAACGCTGCGAAAGTAGAAGAAGCTGAGCGCGCCGAACTCACTGCCAAAGTGGTTGCTAATAATCTCTTGACTGAAGAGACTGCCAAAACTCTGAGCGTAAATGCTTTGCGTGAATTGGCTGGCAAGGTCAAGGGTGATGCAGCGCCAATCAGTCAAGGCCAGTTCAAAGCGAACGGCGCCAATGATAACTGGGCTGACTTTAACCCAAACGCCGCTATTGAAGCTGCAATTGGAGGTAAATAATTATGGCTAGCACTGCACACAAGATTTATCGCGGATTAGATCCGCAAAAAGAAACTGTAAGCAACTTGAAAACTGCTGGCGCCTACTTGCCCGGTACTTTCTGCACGGCTTCTGCAACCACTTTGACTCAAGCAACTGCTGGAACTGGTCGTCTATTTCTGCTTGGCAATCGTGATTTTTACGATCATGACGCCGATACCGCTTACGCCTCTGGTGATACCGCTGTTGCTTATGAGCTTGTGCCGACTGAAAAGTATATCGGACGCTTTGCCGCTGCAACCTACACCTATGGTGCCGAGCTTACAGTTGCCGCCTCTGGCCGCCTAGCTGCTGCAACAACCGGTAACGTTGTCGTAGCTTTCTACGCTGGTTCAGGCGTTGCATTATCCGCTGGCGAATTCGACGAGTTTGTTGTCGCTAACGCCTACATTAAAGCATAAGGGGGCTGACCATGCTTAAGTTTACAAAAGAACAAGCTGAGTTCGTCGCCAATGCGCGCCGCCAGCATGAACAACAACATGCAGCTATGTCTGCAATGTATGGCAACTCACTGATTGGTAACGCATCACCATTGCCTAAAGATGTTTGGGGCGAGTGGGATCGTGATGGCATTATGATACAGCGTGACGTTTTAGCTGTATTTAATGACTTGGCGTCCGCTGTATCGCGCACCATGCCATTGGGTAAGTTGATTCATCATTTCCAACAAGTGAGTGACTCTAGCGGTGTGAATATCAGCATGGACGGACGCAGCAAAGCGCGCAACGACCAACCTGAATATTCATACGTTGGCACTCCTTTGCCTATCGTTGATTCAACCTTTGGCTTTGGCTGGCGTCAAGTGTTGGCTGCTCAAACTGAAGGCGTAAGCCTTGATGATGGCGCACGCATGAACTCCAACCGCAAAGTTGCGGAAAAGTTGGAAGACATCGTGTTGAACGGCGACTCTCAGATCGTTGTTGCAGGCTCTCAATTGTACGGCTTGCGTAACCATCCAAAGCGTAACACCCGCTCAACTGGTTCAACCTTGAATGGCACCACTGGCGCTAACTGGGTAAGTGAGATCACCGCAACTTTGAAATTGTTGCATGGTGATAACTTCCGCAGCCCTGCAACCATTTATCTCAACTGGGACGACTGGTTCTACGCTACAGCTACCGAGTATACCGCTGGCTATCCTAAAAAGATCAGCCAAGCGGTACTTGAGATCCCCGGTATTGCATCAATCGTGCCTTGCTCAAAAGTTCCAGCCAATAACATTCTGGCGCTGGTGAAAAGTCGCGAAGTGGTAAGCCTGCTTAACGGTATGCCAATGATGACACGCGCACAGGCTCGCCATAACCCCGAAGATGATTACAACTTTGTGGTAATGGCTGCTGCTGCGCTTGAAATCAAGTACGACGCCAATGATCAATGTGGTGTTGCACACTCAAGCTAATTCACATCTGCCACGGATGGCGGAAAGTTTAGAGGGTTAAATTGTGAAAGTTGAAGTGACAGAAAAGGGTGTTTTTTACACCGCTGACGGCAAAACTTCTGAGGTTCCTGTGGGTACTGAATTGACGCTAGATGTTGAGGAAGTGCCAGCGTTTTTGGTGAATAAGTGCCGCGTTATTGCAGCGCCAAAAGCCAAAGAATTAAAAACTGCCGATAAAAAGGCCGAATAAAAAATGGCAGCAGCTATCACCGTCTCTGACGTAAAAGAAGGCTACGCAACAACTGTATCAGACAGCGAGATTCAAATGCTGATTGATATTGTTGATGGTGCCGATGCCTGTCTTGATGCTGCTGCCGTTCCTGAAGCGCGACAAACTGCGTTAAAAATTTATGCCGTGCGCCACATGCTGCAAATGCAGGCGAACGGCGGCAAGGGTTCGGTTCGTAGTGAGTCTGCCCCGTCCGGTGCTAGTCGGTCATATTCTGGCTGGGCTGGTGGTGAGGGGCTTATGTCTACCAGCTTTGGTTCATTGCTGAAGCAATTGGATACCACTGGCTGTGTGACTGGAATCCTTGAGAACGATGGCAACGTGATGTTGTTGTCAGTGGGGCGCAAATGAGCAGCCTAGCTAATTGGTCATACGTTTATCCGCTCACTGTTTGGAAAGTGACTATAAACGAATACCAAGAGACCACATTCAGCGCCCCATATTTGATTATGGGCGATTGGATGGTAGGCGGTGATACTGCTACCGATGCGCGGGGCACTGAGTTCACAAGCGTTAGCAAGTACCATTTTGAGGCTGCTGATGGCTCTGACCTGATACCCTCGCAAGAGGATTACATTTTGCGCGGCGATTACACAGCGGTAAGTGATCCGACAACCGTAAACGCCGAGATTATCCGCAAGGTTGAGGGCTGGGGAATGGATGCGTTTGGTACTGGTGAATTGCCTGATTGGCGAGTGATGACATAATGCCAGTAACCGGCATAGATCAAGTGCGAGGACGATTTAAACTGCTTGTGGAGCAAGCCAAAGGCGAGAAAACAGAGCGCGCAATCACTGAAATGGTAATTTTGGGTGGTCAGCTTGCATCTGAGTTGACGCCATTTGATGAAGGTAATTTATTGCGTAGCCAAGGCCGTAAAGTTTGGCCAACTGCTGAAGGTATGAGCGGTGCTGTGTATTACGGATTTAAGTACGCCGGATACATCCATGATTTAAGTGGAAAGCTAAAGGGGTTGCCAAGAGGTCACTTTGGCAAGACTCGAGAAGGTAAACAATTTGGCGGCGGTTCATTGCGCGGTAATTACTGGGATGCAATGGACGGATCAAATACAGCAGAGCCGGGCTTTTTGGTTAAGGGCATGGAAAAAATGACACAAGACGCACCAGCGATCCTGAAAAAAATATATTCGGTGGATGAATGAGCCTTGTATTGCTAGAGCGAGTGCGAAATTTCCTTGACGCACAGTCATTAACGACTGGCTACACGGTTAAATTTTTCACTTGGACTGATGCTGATGTGGCTGGAACTGGTAATTTTATCTGCTTACAAATGGCAGGCACTTCAGGGTTGCGTGATGAGATTGTGCAATCGCCTGATGTGCGTGTGGTTGTCGTTGGGGCACCAACAAAAACGCGTGAGGTAGACGCAAAAGCCAAGGCAATTTATGACGCATTTGCAGGATTAGAAAGTATTGCAGGTGTTATTAAGTTTGAGCCAATTGGTGTTGTTGGTGGCGCATACGAATTACAAAACAAGCGATGGGCATTTGAAATAATTGTGCGCTGCTTTGTTGAGGATTACTAATGGCATTTATTGACGCACAGGGCTGTACATTTTCTTTTGATGGTCAAACCGTTGGAAAGATTCGCGGCTTTCAGGTCAATGATGGATCAGTGCCAGACGTGGCATTTAAGGCAGTGGCTCAAGACGAAACTATTTTTTTCCCCGGTCAAGCTGATTGGGGTTCGATAACGCTAAGGATCTACCGCGATTTTTCCGATGCCGGACAAAACGCGATGGAATTAGCGAGAGAAACACGCAAAAAAGTAACTTGTGTATGGACGTTAAGCGATGGCACTACTCGCACGTTCCCCGGTTACGTTAAGAGATTGCCGATTGTTGGTGACAGCAACGGCTTAGGCACCGCTGATGCGGTAATCAAAGTTGCGGGCAGGCCAACCTGATCCCGTTTTAGTTAGGAGTAATTTATATGCCAAGCGCAGCTATTACCGCCGCAGGTTCCAAGTTATTTGTTAGCGCCACATTGCCAGCCACTTACAACAAGGCTGGTTTTGAGGCGTTGACTTGGACTGAAGTAGGCGAAGTAACTGAAATTCCACAATTTGGAAAGGTTTACAACGTCATCACCCACTTGCCTCTTGGTTCACGCCAGACAATTAAGCGCAAGGGTTCATACGACAATGGCGATGTTGATGTGCCGTATGCTTTTGACGTTGATGACGATGCAGGTCAAGTGATCCTTGAAACCGCTGTTGATGACGATTCATCTTATGCATTCAAGGTTGATATTCAAAACCCTGCGCTGAAGTCTGTGTACTTCACTGCTCAAGTAACAAGCCGCCCAATCACTGTAGGCTCAACTGATTCTATCGTGATGGCAAACTCCACACTGGCAATCGACGACGACATCCTTATCGAAGATCCAGAAGTGTAATAGCGTTCGCAAGAACCGTACCGGGGCGTTAACCCTCTCTGTCGGCGTCCCCGGTGTCGTTAAACGGCGACAGAGAATAATTCAGACAGAGAGAGCTTTATGGATTTATCAATTCTTAACACAAAAAAGAAAGCCAATACCGGCGCTTTCTTGCATTTAAATCACCCCGCAACCGGCATGCCAATTTACGATAATGACGACGAAACAAAACCTGTCGGAATTTATTTGATGGGTAAAGATTCAGACCTTTTCGCTAAAACAAAGCACAAGAATTTAAACAGCATTCTTAATGCAAAGAAAAAATCAGAAACCAAGACAAGCGAATCAATTGAGCAGGAATCTATTACACTTCTTGCCGATATGACTACTGGCTGGCAAAACATGAGCTATGGTGGAAATACTGAATTTTCACACGAAGCTATGTGCTCTGTTTACAGTGACTTAACTTGGGTGCGTGAGCAGGCAGAGGCGTTTGTCAACGAGCGGGCAAATTTTATCTAACTGCGCGTGATGATTTAATTCTTTATTGCAGACAATTGGCGTGGATAAACTCCACGCCTGAAAAAGCAACAAAGTCACGTTATGCGCAGTTTGTAGATGGGCTGGGTGTTGAGCCTGATATGCCGAAGATTAGCTTCGGTGATTATCTAGTTGATTACCTGTTACGCATAGGCGCAGGCATTGCGAACGGTATGGGTTATGTTGGAATAACCTACACAGAAATACAAGCGTGGGCGCAATTGTCCAAGATACCATTGACAGGATGGGAATCTGAAACGCTCCACAAAATGAGCCAAGCCTATTGCGGGCAATTATCAATAAGCAGCAAGCGAGATTGTTTGGCTCCGTGGTCAAAATTATCAGAAAGAAATATCGAAGCAAATCGTGATAAAATAGCCAAAGGCACGCTAGAAGCATTTGAGCGAGCAGCAAGCAAGCCAAAGAGTAAACCCGCCAAAAAGAGGGCTAGGTAGTGGATTTAGGAACTATACAATATAACGTAGAGGCCAATACTACCGACCTCGAAAAAGCATCCAAAGAATTTGACGAAATGGCAGACAGCGCAAAAGATGCAGGTTCTGCTATTGATGGTGCGTCAAAAAAATTTGATGGGGTAGGAAAAAAAGCAAAGGATATGGGCGAAGGCGCAAAAAGCGCTTCATCTGGCTTGTCCGGCATGAGCAGATCAGCAGGTCAAGCCGGTATACAGATTCAGCAGTTTGTAGGCCAAGTTCAGGGCGGACAAAATGGACTATTAGCATTATCAGCGCAAGCAACAGACCTTGGTATTGTTCTTGGTGCGCCGTTATTCGGTGTTATTGTAGGCCTAAGCTCTGCTATTGCAGGTGCGCTGGTTCCTTCTCTTTTTAACACTAAAGATACCGCCGAAGATGTTGCGGAAAGCATTGGCGAGCTTATCAAAAAGCTATACGACCTAAGCGATGCGCAAAGAGATATAGTCCTTACTGCTCAAGGCTACAACATCAAAGAAAAATCAAATGAATATCTTCAGCTAACAAAAACAATTGAAGATCAGCAGGTCGCATTAAAAAAACTAAACGATGAAAACGGCAGGTCTGTTCTTGTCTCTGGCGCCAGAAACGTAGTTGGTGGACTTGGAGCAACGGCTGCCTATGTGCAGATTATTGATAATACCAAGCTCATTGAAGACGCTACAAAAAAGCTAAACGAGCAAGAAGTTATTAGGCTGTCATTGCTAAAAGAAATTGAAGCAATGCAAGATCCTTCTGGCGCCATGAATCAAATAAAAAACCTCACAATGGAAACTGATTTAATAGGTTTAACAGGGAAGGCTTTGTATGAAAAAATTGCTGCACAAAAAGGCTATACCGATAGCTTGGCTATTGAGTTTGTGTCTTTATCTATGCTTCGCGAAGAGAAATTAAAGCAGATCCAAGTTGAAAAAGATCTGGCGAGCGAGAAAAAAAGAATTGAAGATCAAAGGATTAGAGAGGAAAAGCAAAGGGAAGACTCAATAAGAAAACTTAACGATCAAATGCAAAAAGAAGCTGCATTGATGGGCAATACCAGCAAAGAGGCTGAGATTCGCTATGGTATCAGTGCGGGACTAATAAATGCTTACGGTGCCGAGGCTGAGGCGCTTATTAAAAATGCCCAAGCTGTGGATGTTGCAAGAGCGGCGCAGCAGGAATACAAGGACACGCTAGCCGAACTTAATGAATTTGGCTGGGAATCTGCATTTGAAGATATACCGCAAGATGCCAATAAGTTTGCAGAGGATGCCGCAGAGCGCATCAATGGTGCATTCGCCAGCGCGTGGATGAACATATCTGATGACGCCGGAAGCGCTTTTGATGGCATTCAGAACGCATTCAAACAAATGCTTGCTGAACTTGCACACCAAGCATTGACCAAGCCAATAATCATGAACATACAAGGCATGATGCAAGGCTCTGGTGGATCGCTATTGGCCGGTGTTGGTGGTGCGGGAATGTATGCAGCCGCTGGGCTTGCCATTGCTGGGGCAATTAATTCGTGGAATAAAAAGCAAGAGGAGGCAATTTTAAAACTCACTGCTGAGTATGTTCAGCAGCGACAATCAACGGGCACGCTTCTGGGTGATGCCAATAAAAAATCCGAATCGATTAATAATTCGCTTGAGTACATGGCCAGCATTTCCGAAAACACACTTGGCGTAAATGTGGCAATGCTTTCGGCTTTAAATGATATTAAAAATGGAATAGGCAGAGCGTCGGCAATATTTGGCCGCACAGGTGTTTCATCGCCAAATGTTGGTGGCCTAGGCACATCTACATTTAACCAAGACGTTGCAGGGTTGTTATTGGTTGGAGTGGTATCGCCCATTACCGATTTAATAGGTGGGCAACTAGGCGCTTTTGTTGATGGCGTGATTGGCGGAGTATCAAAGGCTATCTACAGTAAGAAAAAGAAAGTTATCGATACTGGCATACAGTTCGTTGGGCAAAGCCTTGCCGATATTTTAACCGATGGGACTATTGAGGCCTTCAGTTATGCTGTGGTACAGACCAAGAAAAAAACATTAGGAGTTACCACTAGCAATAAAACGAAAACAGTGCTTGGTGATCTTGAAAGTGATTTAACAGATCAGTTTGCGCTTGTTTTTGAGGCTGGCGGCGATGCACTTAGGGAGGCTTCAAAAACATTTGGATTAAATTTTGATGACTATATTGATAGGCTTGTCATTGATCCGCAAAAGCTATCACTTAAAGGGCTTGAGGGCGATGAGCTTACAGCAGAAATAGAGGCGTTTTTTAGCTCTACCCTTGATGAGTGGGCAAAAGCTATTGTTGGAACTCAATCATTAATAGAGGTAGAGCTAACAGCAACGCAAAAACAAATTGAGAAAATACTCGGCAAGGAGATATTCGAGCGCCAATATAAGACAGTTAATGAAGGTTCTGAAATATTAGCTCAATTCCAAAAAGTAGGTGAAGGCGCATTTGAGACTGTTATGCGCTTAGCTTCGGAACTTAACACGTTTAATTATTATGCCGATGCGCTTAACTTAAACTTTGATCTTGCAGGGTTTTCGGCTGTAAGTGCGACACAAAAAATAGCCGAGTTTGCAGGTGGTTTTGATAAGTTATCATCATCACTCAACACCTACTACACAAACTTCTTTAGCCAATCCGAGATGGCCGCCAATCAGTTTGAGTCGCTTTCAACTATATTAGCTGATATAGGTGTATCGACAGTTCCAACAACCAAAGAGAGCTTCAGGGCGCTGGTTGAAGGTCTTGATTTATCGACCGAGGCCGGACAAAAGCAATTTGCATCGCTTGTTCAGTATTCCGGCGCTGTCAACGACTATATCAATGCACTGGAAAAACAGAATAAATCTATTGTTGATTCAGCCTATGGATTATTGCAACGCTCTGTTGACGCAGAAAAGAAAATAATCGACAGCCAAATTGATTTAATTAACTCTAGCCTTGATGTTTCAAAGCAGGTCTACTCTGCTCTGGAATCGTCTTTATCTGGCATGATAATTAGCTCAAATAGAGTGCAAGAGGCAAGCAGAAGGCAAGCACAGTCGCAGCTATCAACAATGCTATCTAGCGCAAGAGCTGGATCATTGCCAAATATCAATGATCTAAATAATGCTCTATCGGTAATTTCACAGCCAAGCGGAAATTTATACTCAACATTTGAAGATTACGCTACAGATTTTTACAAAACAGCCTCTACTATAAAAGAATTGCAGGACTTGGCTGGCGAGCAGGTATCTACCGATGAGCTAGCGTTAGATCAGCTTAGATCACAGTCAGACCTTTTAACTGAGATGGTTGACTGGGCTAAGCTGCAAGTTGATGGTATTAATGGCGTTGATAACAGCATAACCAGCGTAGCAATCGCGCTTAACAATTTGAGCGCTATTGTTGGTGGCCAATTTAATTTGGCAGACCAAATGCGATACATTGAGATGTCAGGCGCAGCAACAAAAAACTACCAAGAGCAATCAGCATCTAATGAAATGGCAACTAAAACAGCAATTACAGAGATGCAGACTAAAAATAAAGAATTTGTCGAGATTGTTAAATCGGCTATTATCTCAATCACTGAAAACACTGGCAAAACTTCTGCGATATTATCTAAGTTTGATAAAGAAGGATTGCCACAAGAGAGAGATTTCTAACATGCTGCACGTTGTTAAGCCTGTAAAAATTAATGATTTAATGATTGATCGTAACAGCGTTGCGAGCTATTACGCTGCTGATGGCAAGTTAACTTTTGCGGCGGTTGATGAGGCGAGATATGGGTACAATCCAGAAACACTAGATCCAATCGGTTTAATTATTGAGGATGAAGCCACAAATTTATTCACTAGATCTAATGAATTTAGCCATGCTGATTGGATTAAGGAAGGTGCGCCAACATTAACATCTGGCGCAATAGCATCGCCTGATGGGACATTGAACGCATGGTCTTTTACCGATGCTGTTGGAACTCAATATATATATCAAACAATTGCCGCAGGGATAATTAGTCTATCTTTTTACATTAAAAAGAAAACCATTGGTCCCAGTGGGACATGCTCTCTTAGATTAAGGCTAGCAGGAACGGCAGCAAAATTTGATATAACTAGTTCATCACCAATCATTACAGGCTCTAATGGTAAAATTCAAAAATTGCAAGATGGGTGGTATAGAGCTTCCCTGTTCGGTACATTTTCATCTGGAACCTTGGCTGCACAACTTGAGGGCGTTGATGGTGATTTTTATTTTTGTTTTGCAATGGTAGAGCATACAACAACGGAAAAATTAGCATTTGCACCAACAAGTTATTACCCTTCTGCTGCGGAAGCAGGAACCAGACTTGCTGATGGATATGCAGTTGAGCCGCCAGCGATAGATTACAGCTCAATTCCAGAAGACGATTATCCTGTTTTTGATATAGGTGATTCTTATAGTTTAGGTGAGCGCGTAATAGTTACAACTGGCCATCACAGAATTTATAAATCACTTGTTGCTGGGACTGGAACAAACACAGGTAATTATCCACCAGATAGCCCCACTCAGTGGCTTGATGAAGGGGCTACAAATACGTGGAGAATGTTTCGCTATGACGTTGGGTCAACAATTCAATCTCAAGCGACTGGTGAGATATTTACCAGGATATTACTGGCAACCTCAGTTAATTCTATTTCGTTTTTTAACGTAGAAGCAAGTCAAATCAACGTCAAGATGTATTATGGCGGCTCTACAGTTTACGACGAAACCTATAGCATGGTTGGGGAAATTTCAGAATCAACATGGTATAACTTTTACTTTGAAAATAGGCCGGTAAAAAAGAATCTATCAATCGTTGATTTACCACTATTATTCCCTTGTACAATCGAAGTTACAATAACGGCCTATAATGAGACGTCGTTAGCAAAATGCGGGAAAATGATTGTAGGAAGGTCATCTAATTTGGGTGTGTCGATATATGATGCTTCTGGCGGAATTGTTGATTATTCGATAAAATCAGCACAGGATGACTTTGGCAACTACAGCTTCATAGAGCGGCGTTATGTTGACTCTGCATCGCTTAGGGTTTTGGTAGAGCGAGGAAATGAGGATAGGGCTAAATATGCCCTAGCAAACGTACGGGCAATACCATGCGTTTACATTGCGTCGCTAGATGAAGAGATGTTTTCTATTTTTGGAAAATACAACGACTTCAAGCTGCTTTTTTCAACACCAGCTTATACATATTTAACACTTGAACTAGAGGGTATATAAGTGCCAATTCCAGAGATTACAACCGTTCTAGTCGCGCCAGATCCTACAGACGTAATAAATTTTGAGCAGCAAGCGCTTGATTACGTAAACAATCAAATTGAATTAGTTGAAGAAATAAATACAGCAATTCAGGCGATAAATGGATTGCCATCAGAGAATGTAACTAGCGATATCACATCTTACGGATTTACGCTGTACTCAGATACAGACGCCCCGGAGCGGCGTTACAAATTGAGCTTAGAGAGAAATTACGGGACAAGCTACGTTCCACAGGTAAAATTCAGCTCTGTTAGCCTAGATGGATCAACGACTTATTTTGATGTTCAAATGGCTACATTGGACGACTTGAATCTTGCTATTGTAACTGAATCTACCAGCGCATTTGACCTAAATCCAAGTTATGCACGCCGTTACATAAGAGCGACATACGTCGGCACAAAAACAATGACGATACAGCCAGAGGCCACGCTTCCTCAGAGTGCTAACGCCTTCTACTATGTAACTAATCGCGCTGCTGGATTGCTAACAATAACACGCGGCTCAGGCGTAACGCTAAATAGGCCGGGGCAAGGTGGCGGCTACACAACACTTCAGGTGCAAACTGGCGAAACAATAAAAATCACACGCGTAACCACAAACAACTATGACGTTGAAATAAGCCCAGGAAATCACGGATTGGGCGGCTTTTCTATTTTCCAAACCGGCGTAAGTAATGATTACACAGATCAGCGTGGTAGCGGGTTTATAGCATTTGGCAGCGGATACAATGCAGGAATAGCAACAACAACATCAAGCTCGCCAGTTCTGCACATGGAAGTATCAGCAAATGGTGCTGCGCAGTTTCTTAGCATTTTGCCGTCAAGTGCTGGCGCAGATAATGGAAAATTAGGGTATCGAGATAGAACTGGCGCAGTTTGGTCGCCGACTGTAGAGGTGCAAACATCAGAAACAACGGCAAACGTGAATGGATCGCCATTGTATGACCAGACTCAAACAGTTTCAGGGGTTACAATAAGCGTAAAAATATGGAAAGGTAAAAAAGCTCATTGTAGAGATGCAATGCTTATATGCACCGTAAATGGAACTGCATCATCAAGCATTGTGGCAACATTTCCAGATACGAATGTAACTAGCGGTTATCAATTAACACCTTACTACACAGCTGGTGATAGTGATTACATAACAGCACCAATTTATACAGGCGTTTACGGTCAGCCAAAAGTTCTTGCTGGAAATATTGACTTCATATGGTCTGGCGGAATAAAAGTGGTTATTAACAACGGCGCTGCTTTTCCAGATACATTCCAAACTCACATGAGATATAGAACAAATGATTAATTATTGCAGACTTCTCCTGTGCGCCACTCACACATAAAATCTTCAATTGAGTAACCGATGATATACTTATCAACAACACGGCCATCATCAAGAACCACGCGCTCTATGCGTGATGGCTGTTCTTCTCGATCTGGAAGTGATGAGCATGAAGGTAAAAAAATGATTAGTGCAATTAGCAAAAGTTTCATGACAAGCTCCTTGTTTGTTTTACTGATTACAGCATTAGATGTTATGACTATCAAGTTAAGAAGTGTAAAGTAGGAGAGATAGATGCGCGGCGACGTAAACGATGTATGGAAAGTTATTGACGTTTTGCGAAATGATGTCGCCGCGAACACGTCTGCTATCAGTGTTTTACAGACCAAAAGCGATCATTGTGAGAAGAATCAGGAAAACACTGAGCGCAAAATTGATAACATGTGCGAGCAGTTAAAAATTACAGAGCGCGAAGTCATGGGCAAAATCGAGGAGGTTCGCAAAGAGTCTTCGCAGAAAACTGATCAAATACTTGCGGCCATAACCTTGTTAAAAGACGCCTATTTGATCAGGCAAGGCATAGAAACTGGCGCAAAAGAAAACAAAGAGCAATATGCAGAAATTAAAAAAACAGCTATAAGCGTTATTCCTAAGCTGATTTATTTAGCATTCGCGGCAGGAATGGCAACCATCGCATATATAAGCGGAAAAGGCGGCAATCCATGATAGAGAAGGCCATAGAAAAACTACGCATTACACTTCTTCATTGGAATGTTGCACCACTGTCTATCGTTGTTTTTCTATGCTTTTTACTCTACCAGCTACAGCAGTTTTTCATGAGCACAGCCTGCACTGATAAGCCTATGGGCGATGCAACTACAGCAGTTCTATTCAGCTTTATGGGCGGACTTGTAACAGCGCTAGGTATGATGTACAAGTCGATGCAGCGCAATCGAAAAGAGGATGATAACGATGAGTAAGCAGATATTACTAAAAATACTCATGCGCGAGGAAGGCTTTCGCGAAGATCCTTACTATTGCTCAGAAGGTGTCCCAACTTACGGATGGGGTTTTGCAATTGGTAAAAAAGGCGATCCACTTCCAAATAAAAAAATCACCAGAGAAGAAGCTGACAAAAAACTGCTTTCAATGATTGACACAATCTATTCATCGCTAGAGCGAAATCAGGATACAGTAAAGGCGTTCGATAACTGCAATGATGATAGAAAGGCGATAATGGGATCAATGGTGTTTCAGCTTGGCATGTATGGGCTGTTAAAATTTAAAGGTTTTTTGCGATGCGCAACCGCCAAAAACTGGGCTGGCGCTGCTGATGAAATGAAAGATTCACTTGCCTACCGCCAAACAAAAAACCGCTGGCAGCGACAATCCGACGTAATGCGCACTGGCTCAATAGAGGGCATCTACTAATGGCAATAACTATTCCAAACATTGGGCTATATTTAAATCCTGTTAATGGATTATTGGATAGCTCCTACGATCCTAACCAAACTTCGTATAGCCATGGTGATACTTTTATATTTACCGACGCTGCACTTGGAAGTAAAACAGTTGCGCAGCGCGGCTTCTTAGGTGGCGCTGGTGGATATATTGAATCTCTTGCAAATGGCGCTAGCACTACTAACGATAGCACATGGGAGTTTTTCTATTCAGGTGCTGGAGAGGCTTGGACGGGCGCTACTGATGGTGTGCGTGGCAAAGTATTAAACAATGACTATACCGGCCAGATAGATGCAATAATTAGCGTAAATTGCGCTTCGCCTGTTGCTCAAAATACCGAAGTTTTTTGGTGTTACCAAATATTACCAGAGGTAAGAGATTCAAATGGCGACTACGTTCCAAACAACAACGCAAAACAGTGGAAATTGTGGAGAGGTCTTCAATCAAATAAAACCATTACAGATTCTAACGATAACAGCAGAGTTCAACAATTTACATCAATTCAATATGGCGGCGCAGGTCTACAGACTCGCATTGAAAACGCAGCAGGAACAACGCTTGCAACCATTACAGGTGCAACAACCACAGTGTTAACAGCCTCAGCCGCGAACATGACGCCAAACGTATATAAGGATTTTTTGGTCGATATAAGGAAAACGTCAGACGGTTCACACCAGTACGAGCGATGCATATCAAACACAGCCACAACAATCACACTTGCAAATGCGATCACACTACCTTCAATTGGAGATACATTCTCAGTAGGTCAAGACGCATCACAAAAGTATGGCGACTCAACCAACCTTCCACTTCTAAATACTGATTGGATATTTGTAGAAGGCTTAACAAATACAGGTACACAAGGACAAACCGATGGGAGTTTTTCAGCTAGTACGTCACAAAATGGGAACTTTGCAAAAATACAGCATACTGGCGTACCAATTTATGGCAGTGCGACTCGCGGCAATTATATCCCGCTTTGCCAAGGGTGGATCGGGAATTCTACGCCTATTTCTGTCGCACAACGTAACGCTAAAGTGGCAGATGTATTTTTTCAGATAGGAAGCTCTAAACGTGTTTATATTGTAGATAACTTAAATCTAGCGCTTGCAACAGTTAAAGAAATTCAATGGGATCAATCGTGGTCTAGCGGCACTGTGCCTGTAACAATAAACAACCCGACTGGGCTGGCTGGAAATTATTACCTTGTAGGTGTAGATGGATTAAATACAGTAATAGCAAGCACTCAAATTACATTAAGCGGTAATTAAAATGGCAACAACTGTATACGACTTAAATGGCTATCCTAACGGTACTGATATTGGATCAGTAACAGGAATTACTCGAGCTTTCGGTGCGGCAGGCGAGCTAGTTGTGAATGCCGATGGTCAAATGGATGTAACTACCGGAAATGAAACGCTAGCCACCATGAATGCAGGTGCGGCCACTCATGAAATTCACACTAAGCTAGGTAGCGGCGGTGGCGCAACCAGTAACATGTTATGCGCTGTTCGTGTAACAGACGTTAATAATATGTATTGCTCTCGATATACCGGCGGAAACGCTGAATTGTGGCAGAGAGTAGGCGGAACATTTACAAACCTTGGAACAGTCGCAGCAAGTTTTTCTGCTGGCGATTCGATGGGATTGAAGTGGGACGACGCCACTGGGAAATTAACTGTATATAAAAATGGCGTAGCTATAACTGGGCTAATTGATATAACCCCAAGCAACTCATTATCTGCATCTAATACTGTTGGTTTTCACGGTAGATCGCAAGGAGCAACTGATCTTGTAACAGAATTTACAGTTACAGGTGCAGCAGCTCAAACGATCACCGACATTAACGGAGGAGACCCAATTGTCTACGGATCGACAGGTAACGTCGCAACTATAACAGGCTACACGCTAGCGCCTAACGTGTGTACTGTTGACGGAATAACGCAGACAATCACCGCGGCAACCACATCAAGCGCGACATTTAACTTGGCTGGGTTTGTTGACGGTGAGACGCGCAGCGATCCTACAGCAGATCAAGACGTTGTATTAACTCGCGGGTCTGAAACTGCAACGATATCGCATCCTGTCGCACTTCCTACAGATTGGGGCACTGAGACAGTAGCGAGTGCAGTAACAGACAACGATAAATACTTATTCTACACCGGTTATGGTGTGGATTCGACAAACGGGAATAAGCTGTTTTTCGATACAGAAGGCCAGACGCTTGGAACTGATAATTTCCACATCAATCCAGACGGACGCATACTTGTACATCCTGATTACGTTGGAACTAAAACGGTTTGGCTGTGGATTGCTGCAACTGGCGAAATGGTTGAGATCACTGTCCCTGTGTCAGAGGCCGGTGTCGATAATCGTGGACTGACTGCTGTAGGACTAACTTCAGCGGGATTGACTGCTATTGGATTAACGGCGGTAGGCTTATGATGAAATATAAAGCGCAGGCAATATTATCACTCTTGGCATTGATTTTTATTGCTTGTGTTTTTTATGGATTCTATAGGCTTGGTGCAAACAATAAGCACCTAGAATGGCAAGCGAAATGGGATGAGTTGCAACTTGAATTAACCAAGACGCGATTAGAGCAAGAACAAAATAATCGAGATCAGGAACTTGCATGGCAACTCCAAATTGATAAGGCGGAAGCTGAAAATGTTGAACTACAAAACCGCATACTTGCTAACTCTGTTAATGCTGATAACGCCGCTGATAAGCTGCACGCAGAGATCAATCGTTACGCAAAACGACTCAAAACCTGCACAGCTTCCAGCGCTACCATCAACGGCAAAACAGAATCCACTCCCGACTTACTGCTACCCGAGCTGCTTAGAAAAATTGACGATAGAGCGGGAGAGCTGGCTAGATTCGCTGATGAAAGCAGAGCAGCAGGATTAGCTTGTGAGTCATATGTAAAAGCCATTAAATAAAAACGGAAATATACGGCCTACCCATAAAAATATCATGCCAATTCATAAGCCTATGATTCTATTGAAGAAAAATAGGCTTAATTTTGGAGTTTTACGGGTAGACCAGTTGAATAAACTGTTATATTTACATATCGCTAACAATAGCATTGTACCCATCAATACCATGCTGCTTTAAAAGGTAACCGCAGTAAACAGCAGCAAATACCGCTTTTTCAACTGTGTCAGCAAAAAATCCAGGCACAAAATTACCATCTGTTGACTTCATTTCTGCGCAAAATGTTTTATCTTCTTTTGCCATCCTGTACAGCGCTTCGGTTCTAGGTCTCATTTTTTCTACTCCGTAGTTAAATATAACAAGTCAATCTTGCGGACACTTCGTGCCGCAAATCTCGGCGTTATGCGCGTAGTGTTTCGTAAAGTGCTTTATTTGCTGAATCTATGCACGTATTTATTTTTTCCTCGTCTGCCCTTGAGCCGTGCCGCTTTAATAGCTCCAAGTGGTTCACACAATTTTGTAGCTGTCCACGTAGTCGCATAACAAGTCGCTCATGCTTCGCGCTTTCAGCGCTGGACAAACCGGGCACCGGTTCGTATTCCTCGCTATCTCTAATTTCATCGCACATTTGTAATTTACCTTTTGTTTGCCGCATAGCTCGGCGTTATATTCACCCCACACGGGCGGCATTTCTAATATTTTCTAATATATCAAACGCCTTGGCTCGCTCATTGCCAATATCTAAGTTGCATGCGTATTCATACATTCGTTTTTCTGCCTCGCGCAACGCTGAAAATGCTCGTTCTTTTTCTCTTTCTCGCAACTGTTCCGTGTTACCTAAATCCATTGCCAAGCGATCTACAACAGCTTGTTCACGTTCGAGCATTTGCTTATATTCTAAAGCGTCCATATAAATCACATTTTTAGTTTAGTAAAATTAATTAGAGGTAAATATAACCAGTCGTTGCAGCGGACAAGCCGCTGAACTTGGCGTTATGCTGTTCGGTACTTCGCTACAAGTTTTCTCGCTTGGCTCCAAATCTCCGCATCATGTAGATATGCTTTAGCTTTATCTCTGTCGATTTCATTGCCGCTTTCTACATAATCCATTGCTTTCATATTGGCTAAAGATTCCGCAGATTTCTTTTTTTCATCTATTTCGTTTAATAATAAGCAAATATTTTCTGGCGTCATAATTCAGTTTCCTATCGTAGTTGTTTGCATAAAAAGTCGGTGCAGCACTAAATAATAAACCAGCATATAATTAATAAAGCCAGTTTCGCAATCAAAACAAAATAAAATGCTGTGTTAATTAATTTCATTTTCTTGCGCTCAAAGGTCTATTTTTTATCTGTGAATCGTACTTTTCTTGCTGCTTAACCGTCCAACCATAGCGGTTTAAGTTGAGCATTTTTAGTGTTTCATCCCTAACTGTAATTGCGTTAGTAATATTGTCGAAATACCCATAGTTTCTTGATTTAATCATGACCTGAAACCGATCTCCTCGCTGAACTATAAAAAGATGCCCGCTTTTTCCGGCCTTTGGTATTTTTAAGTAAGACTCTTTAATCAAAGGCTCATCAAGTATTGGGCGCTTCTTTTCTACTTCTATCGGGTCTTTAACGACGACGATAGGCAGCGTTTCAATTTCTTTTAGCTTGTTTTTCTTCATGTATTTATCAGTTAAAACTTGCAACTCTTTCCTAATGCTTTCGCGTGATTTAATCGCAGAGCTAGAACTTGTAAACTGATTCAGTTGCTCAACTCTGTCGTAGTCCTTTGCTGATTTATCTAACAACATACTTGTAGCCCTCATTCACAACAAAGCCTAACTTTTTCAGTGTACATAAAATGAATAGCAGTGCTGTCTCATCCTTGTATAAGGCACGATATTCTGATTTAAAAAAATCCATTCCTATGTTTTCCTCTGCAATTAGAATTTGTCGCTGGTTTTGCTTTAGTGCATTTTTAAAATACATGACAAGCAATCCTTCGATATTCATGATTTTTGCAACAACTTCAGAAATAAAAAACACAACAAAAACAAAACACAATAAAATAGCCATGATTAATCCTTGTCAGAATGTGAGCGAATTTTTTCGTATAGTGAACGGTCGCTTAGGTTTGCAAATGCTTGATCGTCTGCTTCTATCCACTTGCCTAGCTTGCTGTTTGGGAAAAACTGAGTCACTAGAGCGCAGAATAAAAAAGCTAAACCACCGCATGCAAAAAGCGTAATTATCAATCCGCCGATAAAAACAATAAGTGCGATAATATTGTCCATTTTGTTTCCACCAATTAAAAATCACTTGGCTTATGGCCAACGACTAACATCTCCTGTAAAGGAGAGACAAATGAATAGTCCATATTCACATAACGCTCACGTTCAAGCTCAGCCCAATCGTTGTACCAGCGCTGAAACTCATCGAGAATAAGCGAAACACTTGATATTGCATCGTCCGATGCTTTTTCATATTCCTGCCAGTCAGTAATTGACTTAATGCGTTTTGCTTCTTTCGCGCTATCGCCGCCCATATCTTCCATGATTGCCAGAGCGTACGCGTCAAGGTCGCTCAAGCTCATGTCAGAAAAGCATAGGCCGCCAGTGGGAAATGTTTTTTTACACATCTCAAACAGAGTGGGATATCTATCAAGTTTTTTCATTTTTACTTCCTCAGTTGTTGTGAGTTCAGTATATAACTTTGAATGTAAAGCAACGTTAAGATGTGTAAAGAAGTGTAAATATTGCTAGGTTCAGAATAGTTCCTCACCTAGCTTAATAGTTAGAATTGAGGATGCCCGCTCATTTGTGCGTAATCATCATACCCACCACCAAAGCCACCACCATTAGCGCCGTCAGACTTGGCTTTACGCTCATCTTTGTCTTTATATGAAGCGGTCATGCGGTCAATTGTTTGCGCTTGCGTATTGCCGATAATCTCGCGCATTGTTTTTCTATCTACTGGGTTGAATGGTACTGATAGCTCAAAGCCATAACTATCTTCGCCAGTTGACTTGCTGGTTAATTTCTTTTGCAGAAACATCCCTACCTTCTTTCCGGTTAGCTCTGGGCATATCCATATCTCACCAGCTTTGACTGCTGTCATGCGATCCACTCGCAGAAGCCCCATAAGTGCATTTAACACGCTTTGGCCGCCTGTGATTGGCTCGCCTATGCCGCCTTGTGTTGCTGGAGCCTTGGCGTAATATACGCTGATATAATTAGCCTTCAGGCCATCTTCTGTTTTAACTGAAAATTCGATACCGGCTGATTTTGTTTTTGCGGTAACAAATTTCGCTTCAGTAATTTCAACCACATAAGCGCCGCCTTGTGATAGAAATTCACCGCCGCCAGCCTTTGCTGCTGACTCTTGGTTGTACTGTAAAATTACCATTGGTTGTGTCATGGATTATGCCTCTTGATAGTAGGATTTAATGGTTTGTGTAACGGTTAGTAAATCGTTGTCGATAGTTTCCGATTCAAACATCCCCATTGGAGTTTTGATTGTGTCGTAGCCATCGTTTTGGGTGGTGAACAGGTAATTTCCATCGCGTTTAACGGCTTTCATTACGATAGTAAATAAGCCTTCAATCGTGATTTTTTCGTCAAGCAGTTTGCCGATAGTCTTGCACTTAGTTAGTCCGCGATCATCGGTTTGTGTGTGAGATAAAACATAGACTATAACGTCATCTGGCGCATTTTGAGCGGCAATAAAAATATCCCATGCCGACCTAGCAATTTCGTTGTACTTTGCAAAAGCGGCATTGCCAGACTCTTTATCCAATACGCGGCGCATGAACTCATTAGCCATTGTGTATTGGAAGTCGTCAATAATGATTATCTTTTTGCCGACAGTGGGGAAGTAATTTATTGCGCGGCAAATATCGGCAGATTTATCGGTAACAATTAATGAGCCAGATAGTTTTTCACGATCCCATGATTTCCACTTATTGCGGAATGGTAGTGGCTTTTTAACTGCTTGAATCAGAATGCAATCGTCAGGATTTAGATTGCGCATTGAAGTTGACTTACCGTTACCGGATTCGCCAATAATTAAGACTGGTGTTCCCATGTTTGTATCCTCATTTGTTGGTGTATGTTCGCGTATTTTTAAATGATGGCACCAATTAAGATGCCGGTCAATAATTGATAGTTACGTTATCGATTTTTGATTGTGCAATTGCCAAAACAATAGCCTTGGCCACTTCTTCAGATAGCCCGCAATTTGCCATTAAAGCCTCTTTTGCCTCTTTGCGTTTTTGACCTACGTGTGCGCGATTTTTCTCAAGCTCTCGCTGTTGTCGTTCAGCTTCAAGGCGCTCATTCTCGATGCGCTTGCGCTCTGCCTCTATAGCTTCTTGCTTTTCACGTTCTGCGCGTTCCTGTGCTGCTTTGGCGGCGGCTTCGGCATCTGCCTTGGCTTTGGCTGCTGCGCGTTCTGCTTCTTGTTGCTGGCGTATTGCAGCGGCCTCAGCTTCGGCCTTCTCGCGCTTGGCTCGCTCAACTTCAGCAGCTGCGGCTTGCTCGGCTGCAATACGGGCATTTTCGGCAGCTTCTTTGGCAATTTGTTCTTCGCGCTCTTTCTGTGCTTTTGCAGCCAATTCAGCATCGATGATAGCCTGCTTGGCGGCGGCTTCTTTTTCGCGTAGATAATCTGCATACATAAACACAGCCAGCTCATGATCGCGGTCAACCTGTTCTTGCAATTCACGCGCTGCAATTTCGGCAAGGCGCTTTTCTTCTTCGGCTTTAATTTGCGCTTCGTAGTCATCAGCAGGCTTGCGAACATCGTCGCGCCACTCATCAAGCAATTCGCGTATTCTTTTTCGCTCGGCATCAACTTTTTTTGGAGTGTCTTTTAGCTCATCAACAAGCTCCTTGCCCATAGCATCCAGAGCGGTTTTAAAGCTGGCAATTTTTCTTGCCATTGATCGATATTGAGCGCGACCTTTTTCGGTATCCAGCGGCGGCGGATTAGCTTTAAATTCAGCTATCTTATCCTTAACCGAATCAAGGTAAGGATCAAGACCAAGTGGCCTAGAGTAAACTGCTAGAGCTGTTTCAGGTGGAGGCAATAAGGCAAGGCCTCCCATTGAATCCTCAAGTGTTTGCTCATCAATTTCACCATCACGAAACATCTTGTGTAGCGCCCGAGATTCATCGCTAATGTTAGACTTTTTCATCAATTAAACCCCTGTGATTGTTGTGCCTCTATGGCGTATTGCGCAGCATAGCCCGCGCTGTAGTCGTCAGATTTATCCATGCTATGTGGATTACCATTTTTGCAGTCTTCTACCCCTAGCTTAAACTCAACAAGGTCATAGTCTTTCGCTGCTTTTGCAAGATTCGCTGATTCACTCATCACTTCCACCCTTCACCCGATTAATTAAAATGTCCCGCTCTATCTCTATCTGCGCTGTTACTGCCATGCGCCTTGAATAAAACTTCTGATTATCTGTTGTTGCCCACATCCCGTCCGATAGATGGCCTATTCTTGACTCTGCCAGATCTTCTAGTTGCTCCATTACTGTTTTCATTACTCGCCTCTGGCTTGCTTGATTGCGGCGTCGATTATTTCCAGCGCTTCATCCACAAGAAATACAGATGCTCGCTCATGCGCTCTTTGTGAGCATTCAATTTTTGACTTTGCAGCCTCAAGCGCCTCAAGTAGCGCAGGGGCGGCAGACTTAACCGATGATTTTTCATACATAACAACATCATCCGGCTCAAGATCACCGCTTGGGTTTGGATCATCGCACCAAGTTATTTCGTCACCACAATCAATTAAATAAATCACATCTGGCGTTTTCATCTTATCGCTCCGTATCTTTTTTTTCTGATGGCACAAAAATATCTATTCGCCGCGATCTAACATCCAATAAGTCTTTTAATGGATCGGTTGAGTATAAACACTTAACAATCATCTTATCCCCCTGTGCCGCACTGGGCGGCTATTTAATTGTTATCCGGAGCCGGAGCCGTAGCCGTCGCCGGAGCCGGAGCCGGAGCCGTA
>JACCDV010976198.1_pt1 | contig 37834 bp, 48 predicted proteins | sample 7446131 | NCBI WGS metagenome assembly JACCDV01 (sample SAMN15323448, study PRJNA562643) | freshwater metagenome | isolation source: river surface water | place: USA:Blue River Watershed | collected 2017-08-17
ATTGCAAACAGTCAGGTGGCGGAATTGGTAGACGCTGGGAGTGTAATATCCTAATTGTAAGTTGACATTAGTTCTCTTTAAGATACACTTTGACACAAATACAGGTTCGAATCCTGTCCTGACTACTATTTATAACATAAAGGGGGTGCCTGGTTTTGACAGCTTGCCCGATCTTACACAATTCAGCCCAGAGAGATAACTGGTGAAAACTAAGGTGAATTTAATAAATGACAAAGCACAAATCGAAGCCAACATGGCAACAGTATTTTCATTAATTAATACAAACGTTGAAGAATTAGCCTTCGCGGCGTAATAAAACAACACAAGATTTCTTAATTAGATTAAATTAAGTGGTGGCCCGTCAACATCGAGTTGACCCCAACTTGAACGATACTTCAAGTATAAAATAGTATCATAAAAGCTGTATAAAATTGTGTTTTTGACACAGGTTGGACAGGGGTTCGATTCCCCTCACTTCCACACAGCTCCACTTCCTTTCATATATTTATTGAAAAATATTAATATGGAAGGAAAAAGTGGAACTAAAGAATATTATGCTTCTTATTATCAAAGAAAAAAAGAAGAACATAATGCACGGATGAAAGAATATAAAAAACAACATCCTGAAAAAGAAAAAAAATATATTGACGCATGGCATGCTAATAATTTAGATAAAGTAAAAACTTTATGGCGTTCTAGTAAAAATAATCAAAATACAATAAAAAGAAATTTTATTCAAACATACAAACAAAATTGTATTTGTTTTAAATGTTCTGATTCTAGACATTATGTTTTAGATTTTCATCATACAAATCCATCACACAAAGATTTTAATTTAGGTGATGCTACTAGATATGGACTAGAAAGAATAAAAAAAGAATTATCTAAATGTATTCCTTTATGTCGTAACTGTCATAGTGAATTTCATTATTTGGAAAAAGAAAATAATCTTACTTTAGAAGATTATATAAATATTTAATAAACCCTTAAATTAATTGTTATGGCAAAAACCAAACTAAATCGCACGGCTAAATTAGCATTTTATAATGCTCGTGAGCGAAAAGACGACAATAAACGTCTAGCAGAAACAACTGGACTATCAGTTCGTTTTATTAACTATGTAAAAAATGGTGAAAGAAAAGTAAATGATACATTAGCAGACGCTATGTATACACTTGCTAGAAGACGTGTAAAAAACAGCGCAGTATCTGCGAGCTAATTAATTAAATTATGCCCCTCACATGAGGGGCTATATTTTTTAAAAATGTTGTTAAATGAGTGAATTTTTACATTTTCCAAATTTAGGAAATAATGATTGGGTTGAAATTAGTAATCAAAAAGATGATATTCCTTACGATGATTACATTTTAATTTTAAATAGTGAAATTAAAAATACACCTAACGATGCTGATTTAGGAGCTAAAATTAGGAAACGATACATAGAATCTCAAAAACAAAATCAAGAAAACCCCTCAATGTAGGGGTTTTTATATTTATTAACAAATAAAGGCTATGAAATATGTTTTGTAATTAGTTGCGTATTAACTAACTTAATTAACAAATAGTATGGCTTTTAAAGACATTTTTAAAAAATCAAACGACTACAATGAGAAAACAGTAGTTGGATTTCTATCATTTGCAGTTATGACAATTGTAATGGTAACAGACCTAGTAACAGGATACATGGGTCAAGAACTTCCACTTAATGAGTACGTATTTAATGCATTTATGTACATCACATTAGGATCATTCGGAATTGCAGGATTGGAAAAATTCGCACCAAGTAGTAAAGGAGAATCAACAGAAGAGTAATTAGATTATGAGTTTAAAAAGTTTACAAGCAAAAATTGGAGTAACAGCGGATGGAGCATTCGGTCCTGGTACTATGAAAAAAGCAATGGAGTTTTATAAATTAACTCCTGTTAGAGCAGCTCACTTCTTTGCTCAAACAGCTCATGAGACTGGTGGGTATAAATTATTTTCTGAAAACTTAAATTATTCTGCTGAAGGATTACAAGGTATTTTTGGAAAATATTTCCCAGGTAACTTAGAAGCATCTTATGCTCGTAACCCTGAAAAAATTGCAAACAGAGTATATGCAGACAGAATGGGTAATGGTAATGAAGCTTCAGGAGATGGATGGAAATTCAGAGGACGTGGTGCCCTACAATTAACTGGTAAAGATAATTACGCAGCATTTGCTAAATATTTAGGTAAACCAGAAATTATGACACACCCTGATTTAGTAGCTACTGAGTATTCTTTCGAATCAGCTATGTTTTTCTTTGATAAGAACAAACTATGGGAGATATGTGATAAAGGTGTTAATGACGCTGCTATTTTATCTCTTACAAAAAGAATTAATGGTGGAACACATGGTTTAGCTGATCGTAGTGAAAAAACTAAAAAATACTACGAGTACGTAAAATAATTTCTAAAAATTTAGGTAAGATAGGTTGGATATTGTCCAACCTTTTCTTATCTTCATAAAAAATTAACTTATGAATAGAATAACAAGAATGACTGAAGCTGAAAAGTCTAAAATATCAGCTATTGTAGAATTATACACAGCAGTACAATCAGAAGGGAGTAGAGCCGGATATCCTACAGTTATTATTAGAACTACTGGATGCACTCATAGATGCTGGTTTGGTGAAGGAGGGTGGTGTGACTCATTTTATACTTCAATCCATCCTGAAAAAGCTCAATATTCTTTTCAAGATATAATTGATATATATGATGCTAATCCGCATATCACAGAAATGATGCTTACCGGAGGAAGCCCTACTATGTGGCCTAAATTAGTAAACGAATTAACACATTTTGCAAATGAAAGAAATATTTTCATTACTATCGAAACTGAAGGAAGCCATTTCTTGGAAACAGATTACCCTATTAATCTTCTTAGTATTAGTCCTAAGTTTAGCAATTCCATTCCTATGGTTGGTATTTCTACTCCTCAAGGTGCTTTGGTGGATCAACGGATGGTAGATCAACATAACAAGTTTAGATTAAATTATGATGCTATGTCTAAGATGATTGCTTACCATTCAGACTACCACTTAAAACCAGTATGGGACGGAGAAGACCAACAAGCATTAGAAGAGATTATGGGTTGTATTAAAGTACTAGATGTACCTCAAGACAAGGTATGGTTCATGCCAGCAGGAGATACAAGAGAGGCTTTATTCAAATCATACCCTAAGATGTTTGATTGGGTAAGAGATAACGGATATAGATTAACATGGAGGCCTCACATAATGGCTTTTGAAGATAAGAGATGTGTATGATAACAGTAAATAAATTTGACACTTTAAAAACACTTTATAGTTTATGGAAAAATAAACATGTTACTACATTTAAAGTAAAGTCTTTACTTAAAAAAGAACATGATTTAGAACTAATATCATTGACAAATGAAGAAATTATAGCTCATTCAACAAATGGCAAAGAGAAATATTTAATTAAATAACTTGGATATCAAAATAGAATTTATTACATTTACCTATAAAAAAATATAAATGGAAAACAATAGAAAGAAAATCCACAACGATTTAGAAGTGGTACAAGTTGGTTTTGCAAATGGTGTTGCACCTGGATTCCCATTAAGCGATCTTGAAAAACAAGGTATGATTGAAAATGCTGCTAAAGCATATGGTGAATTCTTAACAGCATTAGGTTGTGATTGGGAAAACGATCCAAACTCATCTGATACACCAAGACGTGTAGCTAAAGCTTATGTCAACGACTTATGGAAAGGTAGATACACCCCAATGTCAGAAATTACTTCATTCCCTTCAGACGGTTACGATGGTATTGTAATTGAAAGAAATATTCCATTAACTAGTATGTGTTCACATCACCATCAAACAATTGGAGGAGTAGTTCATATTGGTTATGTAGTAGGTGAAAATGGTAGAGTAATTGGTTTATCTAAACTAAATAGAATTGTAGAGCATTTCGGACGTAGAGGTGCTATTCAAGAACAATTAACATCTGCTATCCATCAAGCAGTAGATAAAATTTGTGAGAATAATAGAGGTGTAATTGTTTCTATTGTTGGTACTCACAATTGTGTTTCTTGTAGAGGAGTTAAACATCAAGGTGCATCAATGGTAACAACTAAAGCATCTGGTGTATTTATGGAAAACGGAAATTTAGCTCGTGAAGAATTTTTCGATTCAATCAAAATTAACAACGGTAACCACCCAGTATAATGTTAAAAATACAAAATAAAATATTTCTTAGTTGGGATGATGTTAATCAACTTGTTGATACATTATGCGAAAAAATCATCACAGAGTACCCTACTATAGACTCAGTATTTGGATTAAAACGCGGCGGGTTAATTCCTGCCGTGATGGTATCCCATAAATTAAATTTACCTTGGTCTGATGTAATGTACCCAAATACATTAGTTATAGATGACATATGTGATAGTGGAGAAACCTTAACAAATTGTATAGGTGAATATACAGCTGTATTATATCACAAACCACATACTTCCATATTTACACCAAATTTGTATGCTGATATTCATAAGGGTGATGAATGGCTGATTTTCCCTTGGGAAAGAAAAGATAGTGAACCTATTCAAGATTATAAAACTAATTAAAATAAAGTTATGATTACAGAACCAAGAGTACCTTTTTTAGATGAGGTAGAAGAATTTAATGCCGTAATGGGCAAACCTAATAACTATGAACCAGTTATCCCCGAACGAAAAGAATGGGAGTTCGTATACAATTTCGTCCTTGAAGAACTTGAAGAATATAGAGAAGCTTGCGAGAGAGGAGACATCGTCGAGGTTTTGGATGCTTTGTGTGATATTACTTATGTTGCCGTTGGGAACGGTGCTATGTTACATGGCCTTAAGGATAAGGTATGGCCGGCATATCAAGAGGTTCAAGCGTCAAATTTATCTAAAGCTTGTAAAACAGAAGAAGAAGCTCAAGCAACGGTCGATAAGAGAAGCGTCGAACAAGGTGAAGCATGTCATTACGAAAAAGTTGGCGAATATTTTATCGTTTATAGAACAAGAGACAGAAAAGTAATGAAGAATATAAACTACTTCAGACCAGATCTATCTCAATTCTTCACAGAAGAACAATTAAGTAAGTTTAACAAAATAAAATAAAAAATTATGGATTTATTCAGTTCAATGCTATTAGTATTAAGCATTATTATAGTATCAACTTTAACAGCGTATTTTCTTCAAAAAGGATCTCATTTCCCTGACACAACATCAGAAAAAGATATTCTTAAAGAATTAGAAGAACCAGAAGATATTAATGTATCTATCACACCAAAAGGAGATATTACCTTTAAAGAACAAGCTAAAGAAGCAGCTGATACTATTAAACCAGTAGAAGCCGCTAAGCCAAAGAAAAAAAGAAAATATTATCCTAAAAAGAAAAAAACTCAGGAGTAGTATATTTATTAACAAATAAATTGTTATAAAAATCTGTTATGTTAAAAGAAAAGGTTTCGAATGAAACAATATTTGTACAAATAGCCTCGTACAGAGATCCTGAATTATTACCTACTATTAAAGATTGTTTAGCTAATGCTAAATATCCTGAAAACTTACGTATTTGTATTGCTTGGCAACATGCTGAAGAAGATACATGGGATAATTTAGACGAGTACAAAAATGATCCTCGTTTTAAAATAATGGATATCCATTATAAAGATGCTAAGGGTGTATGTTGGGCTAGAAATAGGTTACAAAGACAATATAACGGAGAAAAATACACACTACATTTAGATTCTCATCACCGGTTCTCTAAGAACTGGGATGAGACTTTAATTAATATGTTAAAAGGACTCCAAAAAAAAGGTCATCAAAAACCACTCATAACAGCCTATTTACCTGGTTATTTTCCAAAAAATGACCCTGAAGGTCGTAACATAGAAGTTTGGTATACAAACTGTGATAGATACATGCCTGAAGGTCCTATATTCATAGCCCCAGGACATGTTCCTAATTGGCAAGATATCAAAGAACCAATTCCTGCTCGATTCTATTCAGGACACTTTGCCTTTACTTTAGGCAGCTTTACTCATGATGTACCTCATGATCCTGATCTTTATTTCCATGGTGAAGAAACCTCTATATCAGCCAGAGCATTTACTCATGGTTATGATTTATTTCACCCTCACATTCCTGTAATATGGCATGAATATACTAGAGAAGGAAAAACTCGCCATTGGGATGATCATCAATTTTCTCCATTAGATAAAGCATCTTTTAGAAAATATAGAGCTTTATTTGGTATAGATGACGAAAGTAGAGAAGGTCTCGATTTTGTCGGGTATGATTTAGGAAAAGAACGTACATTAGCTGAATTCGAACGCTATATTGGAGTTGATTTTAAAGGTAAACGTATCCAAAAACACACCTCAGACCAAAAAATGCTCCCTATACCTGATATGACTGATGAAGAATGGGAATTAGGCTTTGTAAAGCGTTTTAAATATTGTATTGATCTTTATAAACCATCGGTACCTGATGAAGATTATGATTTATGGGTTATAGCATTTAAAGATAAAGATGGTAATGAGATTATTCGTTTAGATGCCGATCAAAATGAAATAGCTCGAATAAAACAAAGCAATCCTAATGGACATTTCTACAACATATGGAGAGAATTTAACTTTACAGAACAACCTAAAAGTTGGCTTCTCTGGCCTCATAGTCCATCTAAAGGGTGGGAACATGAAATTATTCGAAACGAAATACCTTACTAATGAAAAAACCAAACTCTAGAAAAATATTTATCCACCTCCCAGCGTATAGAGAACCAGAATTAATTCCTACAATTAAATCTGCTTTAGATAACGCTAAATATCCTAAACGTTTAGTATTTGGTATTTGTCGACAATTTAATCCTGAAGATGGATTTGATAATATAGATGAATATAGAGATGATCCTAGATTTAAGATCATTGATATACCATATGAAGAAGCAAAAGGATTACCTTATGCTCGTTATCAAATTAATACATTGTTAACTGATGAAGAATACATATGTCAATTAGATTCACATCATCGTTTTGCTCAAGATTGGGATGTTACTTTAATTGAAATGCATGATCAATTAAAAACAAAAGGCTATAAAAAACCAATATTAGCAGCTTACTTACCCTACTATAACCCATTTAACGACCCAGCTGATCGTACTATGGAACCATGGCAACAAACATTTGCTTGTTTCTACCCCCATGGTACTATATTCATCAGACCAAGCTTACTTCATGGATGGCAAAACATGACCGAACCAGCACCCTCCAGATTCTTATCAGGACATTTCTGCTTTGCTGATGGGCATTGGGCTAAAACTATATTACATGACAAAGATATATTCTTTAGTGGTGAAGAATTAAATTTAACGGTTCGTTCTTATACTCATGGTTATGATTTATTCCACCCTCATAAATTAGTTATATGGCATGCTACTATGAGAGAAGAACGTAGTGGTAAATTGGTTTGGGATGATCAAAGTAAACGAGGTGAGGATTGGTGGTCTCAACAAAATATAGCTAGAGCTAAAATTAGACAATTACTCCGAACAGAAGATAATGGGTTTGATTTAACTGGATATGATTTAGGAACTGAACGTACATTACGAGATTATGAAAAGTATGCTGGTATCCATTTCAAAAAACGTGCGGTACAGAAATATACTTTAAACAACCAATACCCTCCTAACCCATATTATATAGATGATTCAGAATGGGAAGATTCATTTATGTTTTCATTCTATCACCTTATTCAATTTAATAAAAGTACATTTAAACACGATGATTATGATTTTTGGGTTTGTGCTTTTGATGATGAAAATGGGAATCAAATTTGGAGAGAAGATTATCAAGAATACCAAATAAAAAATATATTATCATCTCAAGGAGATTGGTATAATGAAGAAAAATTCTTCCTAACAGATAAAACACCTTCTCGTTGGGTAATATGGGCTCATAGCAAAGAACATGGTTGGGCTGAGCGAATCGAAGAACAAATTAATTACTAAACAACAAAAAATGCACCCAGTAATAGTAACATTAACTACAATACCTTCTAGATTAACTCCTGAAGAATTTGAGCAAGGAATTAAAAGTAATTTATATTCATTAATAAATCAAAATTATGAAGGAGATTATGAAATTCATCTTAATATCCCTTCTGTATTAAAATATACTAATGAACCCTATGTTATACCTGAATGGATAAGAGAAATAGAAAATAATAATCCTAAATTTAAAATATTTGATAATTTAGAAGACTTAGGTCCTATTACTAAATTAGCCCATACTTTAAAACGTGTAACTGATCCCGAAGCCCTTATAATTGTTTGTGATGATGATTTAGTGTATCATTCAAAAATGATTAGTGAACAAGTTAAAAATCAACAGAAACATGTAAGAACAGCTGTAGGGTATGATGGTATAGGTGCTAGAAATCCTTTAGAATTTGATGATGTTAGAAATCATTTTGTAGTATCTGTTTATAAAGATATAGAAGTAAAAATGCTCCAACATTACAAAACAATATCATATAAACGCAGTTGGTTTGAAGATGATTTCTTCACAGAATTTCTAGGAAAATCTTGGAATGACGACATACTAGTATCAGCATACATGAGAAAACAAGGAATAAAACTATTAGTAGCTTGTTATTCTCCTGAAGAACCTTTACTTACTATTGAAGAATGGAGAGCAAAAGGTGGTGTTACTACATTTCCTGTATTAGGACATACATCTCATGAACGAGAAGAAGGGTGTAATTTATATAGGGAATCTCAAATAGATGATAATTATGCATTTTTTGCTCAAGCTGGATATTTGATATAGTATGGTTAAGTTGATAATTTTTGATTTAGATGGGGTTTTAGTTGATACTAAATCTATTCATTTTAATGCTTTAAATCAAGCTTTGCATGAAATATATCCTAGCAATCAATATAGTATATCTGAAACGGAACATATATCTATATATGATGGATTAAAAACTGATCAAAAACTTCAACTTTTAACAAAAAATAAAGGGCTTCCCTTAGAATCATATTCTGATATTTGGAATAGAAAACAACATCTAACAGTAAAAGCTTTATCTTCACTATCTTTAGATTCACAAAAAATTGAATTGTTTAAAGAATTAAAAAACATGGGGTATAAATTAGTATGTGCTTCAAATTCTATTAAAAAATCTGTATTAACCATACTATCAAAAATAGGTGTAATAGAGTATATAGATTTAATTCTTTCTAATGATGATGTTGATAATCCGAAACCACATCCTGAAATATATTGGAATGCTATGGGTAAAATAGGTGTGTTGCCTGAGGAAACTTTAATTATAGAAGATTCACCTTATGGATTACTAGCAGCTTGGAGAAGTAAAGCTAATATTTTAAGAATTACTTCCCCTAAAAATTTGGTGTTGTCAAATATCATTCATAAATTAAATAGTATAAAAAATAAAAATATGATAGTACCTAAATGGGTTGATAATAAATTAAATGTGTTAATACCAATGGCTGGAGCTGGGAGTAGATTTGAATCTGCTGGTTATAGTCTTCCTAAGCCTTTAATTGATATCAACGGTAAACCTATGATCAAACTTGTTACTGATAATCTAAACTTGGAAGCTAATTTTATTTATATTGTTCAAAAATCTCATAGAGAAAAATATAATTTAGACATACTTTTAAATTTAATATCTCCTAATAATACTATTATTGAAGTTAACAACATCACCGAGGGGGCAGCATGTACTACTTTACTAGCTAAAAACATCATCAATAACTCCAACCCATTAATAATAGCCAATTCAGACCAATTTATAGAGTGGAATTCAAATGAATTTATGTATAAAATGAATGAAACAGATGTTGATGGTGGCATAGTAACATTTACATCAACACATCCTAAGTGGTCATTTGTTAAAATAAATGAACATAACTTTGTTCAAGAGGTAGCAGAAAAAAACCCAATATCTAATATCGCCACAGCCGGAATTTATTTTTGGAAACACGGTTCAGATTATGTAAAATATGCCGAAGAAATGATAAACCAAAACATCAGAGTAAATAATGAATTTTATGTATGTCCTGTTTTTAATCAAGCTGTAAAGGATAATAAAAATATTAGTATATTTAATATTGAAAAAATGTGGGGGTTAGGAACACCTGAAGACTTAAACTACTACTTAGAAAATTATACATTATGATATTAATATCTCATAGAGGAAATATATCTGGAAGATTTGAACGATGGGAAAACGAACCTACATATATAGATAATGCTATATCTAAGGGATATGATGTTGAAATAGATATCTGGTTTAAAAATAATACCTTATTTTTAGGTCATGATGAACCAAAATATAAAATTGACTTAAATTTTATTAAAGATAGAAAACTAAAACTATGGATTCACTGCAAAAATATTGATGCTATTGAATGGTTTTATAATACAAATGGATTTAACTATTTCTGGCATGAAAAAGACACAGTAACATTAACATCTCATGGTCATATTTGGGCTTACCCCGGTAAACAACCCATAAAAAACAGCATTGCTGTCCTCCCAGAAATTTATACTGAGAGTACATTTCAATGTTTAGGAATATGTTCTGACTATATTAAAAATTATAACTAATGCAATGTATAGATAATTTAAGATTTGTATTTTTTACACATGAAAATAATTTTCACCTTTTAGAATTAACATTAAAATACTTTTTTAAACATAATAATATAAAGGGTATAAAAGTAAGTGTAATAAGTAATAAAATTCCTAATATTAATTTGCCTTTTTCGGATCAAGTAGAATATTTAGATGGTAATGAAGAATTTAATCCTTACGGAGCTCATTTTAGTAAATCTCTTAAAAATACTCTTTCTTTAGTTAAAGAAGATTATATTTTTTTATTCTGTGATGATTATTTTTTTATTAGAGATACTAAATGGGATGATCTAGAAAAACTACTTAACTTAATACAAGATGAAAATATAGATTATTTTGGTTTTGATGATATAGCAGGAGAAGAAGTATATACTTGGCCTCAATTTTCTTCCTCTCATTCCCCATTTCCATCAAATTACTTCTATATTAGAGATAACAACTACAGATACCTTCACAGTGTACAACCTACAATATGGAATAAAAATTCACTAATTAATTTAGTTAATAAATTTGATTTTAGTTTACATGGATTAGATGAAACATTACCTTTAATAAAAAACAATAATAATTTAAAATGTTTAGCTAAGGATAATAATTTAAAATGTTGTTTATCTATTACAAATTTTTTATTAGAAGGATCTGAATTAGACGATTTGGATTATTTTGTAATTGCTTATTGTGAAATAGTAAGACATGGGGTATTTTATCACCCATTAAATGGTTTTGGTATAGATCGTAAATTATTAGTATGTCAATTAATTGATGCAATCATATCCGATGAAAACCTACTTAATAATAATAAATTTAAAAAATTAATAAATAATATAGAATGAACATCAACATAATATTTGAACATGGAGGACAAGACTGGACATACAAATCAATATTCCATACTTACTTTGACCAATGCTCTTTTCAAAACCCCAATATAAATTTCACCAGTATAGACTCTCTTTCTATACCTAGACCTGAACATATGTTTGGAGCTAATTCTAAATATGGCCCTTTCTATATGATGATCCAAAACCCAGACAACCAAAAATATATTTTAGTATCGTATTGGGATAAACTTTTAGACATTACAAAACATTATTCCGCTACTGGGTTTGATTTAGAAAATTGTGTTGAGATTATTACTAGTGCTGGAGGTCATTCTGATGATATAACCTATAAACCTTTAAATTATAACTACACTCCACATTCATATATAGGGGCTAGAACCGAAAATGAATCTATCATAGAACAATTATATACTAACACACACAATAGAATTACTCCTGATAAGCCAATATTTAGAGGATATCTTTATCAATTTAGAAAATTTTTAGAAAATGATGTTAGATTTAACATAATTGATAAAAATACTAATTATTTAGGTTATGATAATTACATAAAAGAATTAAATCTATATAATATAAATCTTAGTTTAAACGGAGCTGGTGAAATATGCCATAGAGATATAGAAATTCTAGGCCTAGGCACAGCATTACTCAGATTTAAGTTAGTTACCAAATTCCACAATGAGCTAATCCCAGACTATCATTATATTTCAGTACCATATGATGACTTAGAATTTACAGATATGAATACATATTTTCATAAATTAAGTGATAGAATGATAGATAGATTTAATCAAGTTAAAGATGATAAAGAATATATAAATTTTGTTGCTGATAATGGAAGAAAATGGTATATTGAAAATGGGACAGTAAATGCAAACGTTAATATTTTAAATAAATTAATAGATTTTAACAAATTAAGATAATAAATCACACTATACAAAAATAAAACATGGATTTAATTTCAAAAACATTACACTATATAGGTAAAAACCATCCAGATGCTTATGTAATTCAAATAGGGGCAATGGATGGTATTAACTTTGATGATACAAGAGGTTTTTTAGACATGTATAAATGGGATTCCCTTCTTATAGAACCCATCCCAGCAATATTTAATGAACTTAAAGAAAATTTTAAAGATAGAAATAATTATATATTTGAACAGTGTGCTATAACGGAGCAAGATGGTGAGGTGGAAATGCTTACTATACCTGTAGAAATTGTAGAAAAAGAAGGATTACATCCTGGATATAAAGGGATGAGTGCATTATATCCTTTAAAAAATGGATTTGGAAGTGATTATCAAAGAGACATAGATGTTAAAGCTCAGTTTGGTGTAAATCTAAAAGTACCATCTTTAACTTTTGATTCTCTTCTTAAAAAACATAATATTAAACAATTTGATATTTTAATATGTGATGCTGAAGGGTATGATTGGAACATATTTAAACAAATAGATTTAGACCAATATAGACCTAAATTTATTAGATTAGAATATATTAATTTAACAGATATTGAAAAGCAATTAACTCAAGAAAAATTAGAAAATGCTGGATATGTAGTATCTATAGCACAAGATATAGATGCTGTAGATTCAAGTATTTGGAATGAAATAGAGTCTCAATCATCTCTATTATCTAATTCACCATCTCCAATAAACAATATTAAATCCCAATTTAATCAACTAACCCCAGAAGAAAAAAAACAAATCTTAGAACAGTTAAATAATTCACAATCTTTAAATGTAACAAATTCTGATCTAACGGTAGTTACAGGACTTTGGAATATTAGTCGTGTAGGTAGAAGTTTTGATCATTATATTGAAAATTTTAAGAAATTTTTAGATATTCCTGTAAAAATGTTTATATATGTTCCTAAAGATTTAGAACATTTAGTTTGGGAAAAACGTAGTAAAGAAAACACTCATGTTAGAATATATGAATTAGAAGATATAAAAAATAGTTTATATGCTCCATTTTGGGATAATACTCAAAATATTAGAACTGATGATAAATGGTTAAATCAAACTGGAGAAGAGGGTTGGTTAAAATATAGTCCTCAAGCATCTAATGAATGGTATAACCCAATTGTCCAGTCTAAAATGTTTATGCTTCATGATGCTAAAGTATTAAATGTATTCGATACCGACTATTTCATCTGGTTAGATGCAGGTATAACAAACACAGTATATGAAAAATATTTTACTGATAATAAATGTTTAGATAAGCTAATACCTTATTTATCTACATTCTTATTTTTAAGTTATCCTTATCAAGCTAATAATGAAATTCATGGATTTGACTTTAAAGCTTTAAATAAGTATGCTCGTGAAGAAGTAAAATATGTTTGTAGAGGTGGATTATTTGGTGGACATAAAGATTTCTTATCACAAGCTAATGGAACTTATTATCATTTACTTCAAGATTCTCTAACCTCAGGATATATGGGAACTGAAGAGTCATTGTTTAGTGTAATGGCCCATTTAGAACCACACATTTATAGAAGATATGCTTTAGATGAAAATGGTCTTATAGTTAAATTTATTCAAGATTTAGTAGATGATAAAGTAACATTAGAAAATAATGGTGTGCGAGCTCATGTACTGCCTAAAGGTGTTTATAATCCAAATACCACTAAAACATCACTTTACATGCTCACCTTTAACTTCCCAGAACAAATAAAACATACTATCGCTACATGGGAAGCTAATTCACCTGATTGGTTAAGTAAACCTAGAAAAATATTATTAGATAATTCAACAGATGAAAACGCTAAATTAAAAAATCAAGAACTAGCAGAAATCTGGAATTTTGAATATATCCATCTTGATGGTAATACAGGGATAAACGGAGGTAGATTATTCGCAGCTAAACATTTTCAAGAATCAGACAGTGATTATTATTTCTTCTTTGAAGATGATATGGGATTAAACCCAAAATCAACCACAGAATTATGTCGAAATGGATTTAGAAAATATATTCCTGAATTATATAAAACTGTTCATGAGATAATGGCTAGGGAAGACTTTGACTTTTTAAAATTATCTTTCACTGAAGTATACATGGATAATAATATACAGGTTTCCTGGTATAATGTCCCTCAATCAGTTAGAACCTACCTCTGGCCAGATTATGACCAACTCCCAATATCAGGATTAGATCCATATGCTCCTAGAACAAAATTTGACAAAATTGATGTGTGTAACGAAACATCATACATATCAGGTGAAATATATTATGCTAACTGGCCTATGATTGTAAGTAAAAAGGGGAACCAAAAAATGTTTCTAGATGTACAGTGGGATCATCCTTACGAACAAACTTGGATGTCCTACATGTTTCAAGAAACAATTAAAGGTAACATAAACCCAGCAGTATTATTAGCCTCCCCAGTATTGCATAATAGAATAGCTTTTTATAAACCTGAAGAAAGGCGTGAAAATTAAAGAAATTTTCGTATATTTATCTAAATATTAATTAAAAAACAAAGGTTGTGTATCAAAGTATTTATTATAATAGAAGTACAAAACAATATCATTTAAGAGATGATAAAAAAGGATGGGTTGAATTTCAATATCGCCCTGTATGTTATGTATCTAATCCAACTGGGGAATATGAAACATTAGAAGGAGATCGAGTATCGCCTACTAAACAATATGGTTATAAAGACCCAAATGTTTATGAAAGCGATGTTGATAAATTTACTCGCATTTTAGTAGATGCCTATTCTGATACTGATGATACACCAACATACCAGAATATAGTTTATCTAGATATTGAGTGTGAAATTGCAGGTGCTCTTACCCAAGATAGTGTTAGAAATCCACAAGGTAAAATAACAGCTATTGCTTTATATGATAACAATTCCCAAACCTATTATTGCTATATTTTAGATGAAGCCCAAACCATGGCAACATCAGAAACAGAAACCAAATTTGTTATCCCGTGCTACTCAGAAAAAGATTTATTATCTCAATTCCTTAACAAATGGGAAGAACTAGATGCCACTATAATTTCAGGTTGGAATAGTGAATTCTTCGATATACCGTACCTCTATCACAGGATGGTTAAGGTATTGGGTAAAGAAGAGGCCGCGCGTTTATCGCCGTTAAATCAAGTAGATGACAGTGAATTTTTAGGAGTTAAAACCACTAGTATAGCAGGTATAAATCATTTGGATTATATGTTACTATTTAAAAAATATATAGTAGCTCAAGAACCATCTTATGCTTTAGGTAATATTGGAGAAAAATATGTTAATTTAGGTAAGCTTGAATATTTAGGGTCCTTAGATAAATTATTTAAAGAGGATGTTCAAAAGTTTATAGATTATAACATTCGAGATGTTGAAATCATTATTGAATTAGAGAAAAAACTTAAATTTATTGATTTAACGGTTACAGTATGCCATTTATGTCATGTTCCTTATGAACAAATTTACATGTCAACAGCGTTAAATGAAGGTGCTATTTTAACTTATCTAAAACGTAAAAATATTGTATCACCTAATAAACCTACAACATATAACCCTTTATTAAAAGACATTAAAGAAGAATATGCTGGTGGTTACCTCAAAGACCCAGTGCCTGGTTTATATGAATGGGTTATTGATTTGGATTTTACATCGTTGTATCCATCTATTATACGTTCTTTAAACATAGGTATTGAGACCTTAGTAGGGCGTATTGTAAACAGAGACAAATATGATAATCAATGGTCTCTTCAAGAACTTAAACTATTAAATCCCGAGACTGAAATAACCATTGAGCGTATAACTCAAAATAAAGGAATTAATAGATCTAAAACAACAGTAGGCAAAATTGTTAATCTAATTGAACAAGAAAACCTCATAATATCAGCACCTGGAGTTATATTCCGCAAAGATAAAAATTCAGTTGTATGTGATATTTTAACTGATTGGTTTAATAAACGTGTAGAGTATAAAAACTTAATGAAGGATGCTTTTAAAGTTAAAAAAGATCCAATATTAGGAGATTTTTACAACAGACGACAACATGCTTATAAAATTAAATTAAATGATGTTTATGGAGTGTTTGCAATTAACGGTTGGAGATACACAGATGGACATAAATTTATATCTAAAGCTATTACACTTACGGGACAACGCTTAACTCAAGAATCCATTAAATGTGTAAACAAATGGATGAATAATGAAATAGGTACTGAAGGCTTAGATTACATAGTAACATCAGATACAGATTCACTTTTTATTCATGTTAAAGATCTATTAAGACAAAGATATCCTGATTTAGACCTAAATAATAGGGAAGAAACAGTTAAATATGTTTTAGAGATTGCAACTGAAATACAAAAAATAGCTAATGATCATTTACATTCATTAGTTGTAGATTTATTTAATTTACATGATCGTCCTCATTATTTTGATTTAAAACAAGAGGTTGTACTTGAACGAGGCTATTTCGCAGGTAAAAGACGTTATGCAATGTTTATTGTAAATAAAGAAGGTGTGCCTGTAGAGGAATTAGATATTAAAGGATTAGATTTGATGAAATCAAATTTCCCACCTTATTTTAGAAATTTTAGTAAACAATTACTTCAAGATATAATGTTTGGTAAATCTAAACCTGAAATAGATAAGCAAATTTTAAATTTTAGAGAAAGTATAGATACTGTAGATTGGAAATTATTATTAAAACCAACAGGATTAAAATTAATGGACAGTTATATAGCTTCACCTCCTAAAGCAGGTGAAATATTTTCCAAATTAGAACTCAAATGCCCTATCAATACCAAATCAGCTATATACTATAATGATCTTCTCAAATTTAAAAAACTAGATAAACAATATAACACATTCCAGATTGGAGATAAAATGTTTATAGCATATCTAAAAGACAATCCATATAGAATTGACACAATAGGATTTAATGGTTACAATGATCCACCCTTCATTACAGAATTCATTGAAAAATATCTAGATAAAACCCAATTGTTTGATTCTGTATTAAAAAATAAATTAGAAAATTTATATGAAGATTTAAAATGGGGTAAACCTATATTCAACAGTAACATAAATAAATTCTTTAAATTTGGATAATCCAAAAATTATTATTACATTTACTATATGATTCAAAAATTAGACTTAGTAGAAAATATTGAAAAATACTACCTTAATGGTACTATTGAAAGTGTTAAATGGAGTATATCTAATAAAAAACTCCATATTAACTTTGTATCTCCTCATCAAGACTTAGTAGGTCATGTTGAGTGTGATATTGATTTAGAGGATAATACTTTAGGTATATTCAACACAAGTAGTTTATTAAAGATGTTAAGTATCCTTGATATGGATATTTTGATAAATGTTGTTAAACAACATCAAACACCAATAAGATTAGCTATTGAGGATTCTAATTTCTCTCTTCAATATTCATTAGCTGATCCTTATGTAATAGCACCATCTCCAACTATAGATGAACCTGAGTATGAAATATCCTTTAATATAGACTCTGAATTTATAATGCGTTTCTCTAAATCAAAGAATGCATTAGGTTCTAATACTAGAGATATATGTCGTATTTCAAGTTTAATACATGAAGATGGAAATAAACAAGTAAAATTTATTTTAGGTGAACCAACATCACATTCTAATAAAATAGAATTTACCTGTGACGCTGATTACAATGAACTCGATTCAAGTATATTACCTTTTAATTCAGCATATATAAAAGAAATTCTTAATGCTAATAAAAATGATTTAGAACAAGCAACTGGTTATCTTAGTGTTAAAGGATTACTTAAATTAGAATTCCAAACTGAAACAGGAAAATCGGCTTATTACCTCCCAGAATTAAGAACGGCATGATAGAACAAATTATTAAAGTAAATGATGAGTTGTTTTTGATTAAACGAACAACTAATGAAATGTATGAAAGCGCAGCCAGTACATGGAATGAAATGTCTATAAATCATAAGACATTTAAAAAAGAAGGCAGAATGTATTTCTGTGAGCTTATAGAAGAAGCACAAATTGTAGAAGAAAATATTAATAACTAAAATTAGAAAACCAATGATCAAAGCAGTATGGGATGCCATAATTGTAAAGGCAGACGAAAAAAATGAACGTATGCATGGGAAATTTATTATTCCTGATTTAACTCAAGAAAAAGCTACCTTAGGAACTATTATTGATGTAGGTCCTGGAAAATGGAATGCCGCTGGTACGGATAGAGTTCCTATGTCTTTTAAAGTAGGAGATAGAGTGTTATTACCTCAAGTAGGAATAACTAAATTAGAGTGGGATGGTGTAGAATATATCGCCATAGCAGAAGGAAATGTATTAGGACAAATTGTAGAATAAAAATTAAATATGAAAACAGCCTTTAATCAAGAAGCTAAAGAGAAATTAGCAACAGGTATCAGCCAAGTAGCAAACGCTGTTGGTTCAACCTTAGGTCCATACGGACGAAATGTATTATTCATTGATGAATATGGAGTTGTACGTAGTACTAAAGATGGTGTTACTGTAGCTAAAGAGCTTAAAACTCTTGAAGATCCTATTGAAAATATGGGAGCTCAAACAGTAAAACAAGCATCTATTAAAACCGCTGATAAAGCAGGAGATGGTACAACTACATCAACTGTATTAGCTAATGAATTAATCCAAAAAGCATTTAATGGTATTAATGTAAATACTAATGTTGTATTAGTAAAAAAAGGTATCGAAGCTGGAGCAGCAGAAGTACTAGCTGGATTAAAAGAAATTAAACGTGAAATTAGTTCTCCTGAACAAATTAAACAAGTAGCAACTATTTCAGCTAACAATGATGAAGAAATTGGAACTTTAGTAGCGGAAGCTATGGAGTTAGTAGGTCAAGATGGTGTTGTAACTGTTGAAGAATCTAAAACAGGAGAAACATCATTAGAAACTGTAGAAGGTATTCAATTTGATAGAGGATACAAATCAATGTACTTTGTAACAGATAACAATTCAATGTCTGCTACATTACAAGATCCTGTAATCTTAATCTATAATGGACGTCTAGCATCAGTTAAAGAATTATTACCTATTTTAGAAGGTGCTTCTCAAACAGATAGTTCATTATTGATTATTGCCGAAGATATTGATGGTGAAGCTTTATCTACATTGATTGTAAATAAAATGAGAGGTATGTTAAAAGTAGTTGCCGTTAAAGCTCCTGACTTTGGAGATAGACGTGCTGCTGTTTTAGAAGATATAGCTACTGTAACTGGAGGTACTGTTGTATCACCTGAAAAAGGAATGAAATTAGATAGATTTAATTCTGATTGGTTTGGTACTTCACGTATTGTAACTGTAACTAAAGATACTACTACAATTGTAGATGGTAAAGGAGATGAATCTGAAGTTAACGATAGAGTAAATGAACTTAAAGAACAAATCTCCAAAGCCAACTCAGCATTTGAAAAAGAACATTTACAAGAGCGTTTAGGTAAATTAGTAGGTGGTGTAGCTGTAATTAATATTGGTGGTGCTACTGAAACTGAAATTAAAGAGAAAAAAGATCGTATTGATGATGCTCTCCAAGCAACAAAAGCTGCTTTAGAAGAAGGATTATTACCTGGTGGAGGTATTGCTTTATTAGAAGCTAGAGAAGGTATTACTCAATCTAAAACTGATGGTGCTGATTTTAATTTAGGTAAAAGAATAGCATATACTGCTTGTGGTGCTCCTTTCTTAAAAATCCTTACAAATGCCGGTATTGAAAATACAAGCGAAATTATTTTCGCTCTTAGAAAAGCAAGAGAGGATAATCCAAAAGAAGGTCGTACATTTGGTTATGATATCAAATCCGAAACCGTAACAGATATGTTTATTGCTGGTATTATTGATCCAATGAAAGTAGTACGCACAGCGTTAGCAAATGCTGTTTCAGTTGCTGGAACTGTATTATTAACAGAATGTGTAATTTATAATGAACCTAAAAAAGATAAAGATGACGAACAATACCCTATGGGTTGAGAAATATAGGTCACAAACTTTAGAAGAATACGTTGGGAATGAGGGTATAAAAGCCTTCATTTCCAAATGTATTAATAATAATGATATTCCTCACTTATTATTTTATGGTAAAGCTGGTACTGGTAAAACTACTCTAGCTAAATTAATCACAAAAAACATCAAATGTGATTTAATGTACATAAACGCATCAGATGAAAGAGGTATTGATACTATTAGAGAAAAGATTGTTGACTTTGCTTCTGTAAATAGCTTTAATCCTATAAAGATTGTTATTTTAGATGAGGCCGATTACATTACTCCACAAGCACAAGCTGCTTTACGTAATGTTATGGAAACATATTCTGCTAAAACTAGATTTATACTAACAGCAAATTATGCTGAACGTATAATAGATCCTTTAAAAAGTAGATGTCAAACATTTCATATTGAACCACCATCAAAAGGAGATGTTGCTAAACATATTGCTACTATTCTAGATAAAGAGGATGTAAAATATGAGCTACCTTTATTAGCAGGGATTATTAAGACATATTATCCGGATGTTAGAAAAATTTTAAATGTTGCTCAACAATCTATAGATGATGAAAATACTCTTAATCCTGGTGCTTTAGTAGCTAATGTAGAAGATGTTTTAAATACTATAATAACGCATTTAAAATCAACGAAAACTAATCCTTGGGTGGCTATACGTCAAACAATAGTAGATGCAGATATAAACGATTTTATACCATTATTTACTGGATTATACGATAGAGCTCAAGAATTCACTTCATCACCAGCAGATGTAGCAATCCACTCAGCTCAGTATATGTGGCAAAATAATACTATAGCCGATAAAGAATTAAATTTTATGGCCTTTATATCTCAAATAATAAAAATCAAATAAAATGAATCAGAAAGAATTAAACATGAACGTATCTCTTAAAGATACAACATCTATATCTTGTGATGAATGTTCACATGATGTATTTACAGAAGGAGTGTTATTACGTAAAATCTCTAGATTTGTAACTGGTACTTCTCAAGATGCTCTTATGCCTATTCCTGTATTTACTTGTGCTAAATGTGGACATGTAAACGCAGAATTTATGCCTAAAGATAAATAATATGACTGTTTGGGATTGGCTAAAACAAGTAACTTACATAAGAGATCCTTGGGATACTTTTAGTGAGGAAGATCAAGAAAGTTTCAACATTTATATGCTTCATAAAGTTATATCAATGCACGAACCCTATATTGAATTAGCTAATTACCTCCAGCAATTTTGGCTACTCACCCCAGATCAAATATATAAAATATATTGTAGTTATTTACCTAAAACCGCAATATATGCTAAATATATTAAATCTAATGTACCAAAACCTAATGCTGATTTAGTTAATATATTAGCTAATCATTATCAACTATCAACAAGAGAGATAAAATCTTATCTACATATATTAAGTGAAGATGATATTAAATCTATTTTAAGTAGTAGAGGAATAAATGATGAAGAAATACAAAAACTATTAAATGAAAAAAGCACCAAAACATCTAAAACCTCTTCTAGATCATAAAGAAGAACCTATTGATTGGGCTCAAGACAAAATAGTATCTTATTCTCAATTTTCTACATGGAAACAGTGTCCTCATAAATGGAAACTTCAAAATGTAGATAAATTAAAAAACCCTCCTAGCATACATCTTATATTTGGAACAGCAATCCACACTGCTTTACAACATTACTTAAAAATAATGTATGAGCAAAGTGGAGCTGCTGCTGATAGAGAAGATTTAATTCAAATATTTGAAGATAGTTTTAGGGAAGAATATAAAAAAGGTTTTGAACGAAACAACAATACTCATTTTTCAAATTCTGAAGAGATGAATGAATTTTTTGAAGATGGAAAAACCATACTTGAATACTTTAGACGAAAAAAAGGTGGTTATTTTTCAACTCGTAAAACTCATCTTATAGGAATAGAATTTCCATTATCTTATATTCCTCATGAACAATATCCTAATGTTAAGTATAAAGGATTTATAGACCTTATTCTATACAATGAAAACACAGAAAAACTTTACATTTATGATATAAAAACATCAACTCGAGGTTGGAAAGATAAAGATAAGAAAGATGAAACTAAAGCATCTCAAATTTTGCTTTATAAAGAATATTTAAGTAAAATATTTGATTGGGATATTGATAAAATAGAGGTAGAATTTTTCATTGTAAAAAGAAAAATATGGGAAGAAAGTGAATTTCCTATCCCTAGAATCCAAACCTTCACCCCTCCATCAGGAACCAGAAAACGCTTGAATGCTACAGAATCCTTTCGTACATTCATTGAAGATTGTTTTGATAATGAAGGAAAACCTCAAGTTAAAACATTTACAAAAAATGTAAGTGAGTTATGTGCTTGGTGTCAATTTAAAGATGATCCTTCTTTATGTGATAAGATTAATTCTCTTTAAAAACACATATATTTATATCCAAATATATAATTATGGCAAGTAAAAATGAAAAACTTACTCTTACTAGTGTTAAAGTACACCAAGAGTTATTCGACGAATTTAAAGTCGCTAGTATTAAAAACAAATTTAATTTACAAAAACTTACAAATCGCGCAATGCATTTATATCTAAACGATGATGAATTTCGCAAACAATTACACAATCACACTGAGTTAGTGTTGAGCGGTAGCCTTTAATACTTTTTTAAAATCTGTTATGAAAAAAAACTACATCCCGCAGGCAGAGCGTAAAAAAATCCTGCTTTTATCGGATGACATTAGAACAACATCAGGAATAGCAACTATGGCTAGAGAGATAGTTCTAGGAACATGTCACCACTACAATTGGATCAATTTAGGAGCAACCATTAAAAATCCAGATGAAGGAAAAAGATTAGATCTTAGTGCTGATTCAAACCAATTCAATGGTATTACTGATGCTAGTGTGTTTCTTTACCCGTCCTCAGGATACGGTACCATTGAACGAGTTAGAGAGCTAATCCAAATTGAAAAACCAGATGCTATCATGTTATTTACAGACCCACGTTATTGGGAATGGTTATGGATACATGAAAGAGAAATTCGTTCACAAATTCCTATTTTATATCTTAACATTTGGGATTCATTACCTTACCCTTTATACAATAGAGGATATTATGAATCTTGTGATTTATTAATGGCTATATCTAAACAAACTGAAAATATTAATAGATCTGTATTAGGTGAGGCTGCTAAAAATAAAGTTATAGGATATGTACCTCATGGTATTAATGAAAATGTATTTTTCCCTATATCTGAAGGAGATGAGAAATATAAAGATCTTCAAGAATTTAAAAAGAATTTATTTGGAGGTAAAGAATATGATTTTGTATTAATGTTCAATTCCAGAAACATTAGACGCAAATCATTCCCAGATGCATTATTAGCCTGGAAATTATTTGTAGATGGACTTCCAGAAGATAAAAAGAGTAAAGTAGCATTCATAGCCCACACACAACCAGTAGATGATAACGGAACAGATTTGAATGCTGTTATTGAAATGATTTGGGGTAAAACACCACCAAATGTATTCCTTACTGGATTAAATAGATTTATCCCTGAACAAATGAATTTATTATACAACTGTTCAGATGCTGGGATATTAATATCATCAAATGAAGGTTGGGGACTATCATTAACAGAAGCAATGATGTGTGGTAAACCTATTATAGCGAATGTAACTGGAGGTATGCAAGATCAAATGCGTTTTGAAGATGAAAATGGTGAATGGATTAAATTCACAGAAGAATTCGGATCAAATCATTTTGGTAAATATAAAAAATGCGGAGAATGGGCATTCCCAGTATTCCCTAGTAATATGAGTTTAATCGGTTCAGTACCAACGCCTTACATATTTGATGATAGAGCTGATTTTAGAGATGCTAGTGCTCAAATTAAACAGTTGTACGAATTAAGTAGTGAAGAAAGAAATCGTAGAGGAAAAGCAGCCCGTGAGTGGGTATTGTCTGATGAAGCTATGATGACATCAACTAATATGAGCTTAAATGTTATAAAATATATAGATCAAACCTTTGATACTTGGGTTCCTAGAAAATCCCATGACTTTATTAAAATAGATTCTCTACCAGCAAAACAAAATAAAAATATAATTTCGTTATGAGTAAACCAATTTGTATAGTAAGTTGCCCTATAGATACATTTAGTGGATATGGTGCCCGATCACGTGATTTTGTAAGATCTCTTATTAAATCAAAAGGTGAAGAATGGGATATAAGAATATTATCTCAAAGATGGGGTCAAACTCCATTTGGGGCTTTAAATCCCGATATAGAAGAAGAAGCAGATTTAAAAAACCGAATTGCTGGAGCTTTAACTATGAATCTTTCCTCCCAACCAGATATTTGGATTCAAATTACAGTACCAAATGAATTTCAACCTGTAGGTAAATTTAATATAGGTGTAACAGCTGGTATTGAAACTACAATGTGTGATCCATCTTGGATAGATGGTTGTAATAGAATGAATTTAATTCTAACTTCATCAGATCATTCTAAAAAAGTATTTGAGAGTAGTCAATTTACTCAACAAAATCAACAAGGACAAGTAATTAAACAGTTTAAATTAGATAAACCAGTTGAAATCTTATTCGAAGGAGCTGATCTTAACAAATACTTTAAATCTTCAGAATTAAAAGATTTTGATGTTTGTAAAGATTTAGATAGTATTAAAGAAAACTTTTGTTATCTATTTGTAGGACATTGGCTTCAAGGTGATTTTGGTGAAGATAGAAAGAATGTAGGTTATACAATTAAGGCTTTTCTAGAAGTATTTAAAAAGAAAAAAAACAAACCTGCTTTAATATTAAAAGTATCACAAGGGGCTACCTCTATTTTAGACAGAGACAAAATTTTAAAGAAAATCGATGATATCCGCAAATCAGTAGTTGGTAGTGAGTTACCTAATATTTACTTAATTCACGGCGATTTAAGCGATAAAGAAATTAATGCCATATATAACCATTCAAAAGTAAAGGCAATGATTAATTTAACTAAAGGTGAAGGTTTTGGACGCCCATTGTTAGAGTTTAGTATTGTTGGAAAACCTATTATTGCTTCTGGTTGGAGTGGTCATCTAGATTTTTTACCTTTAGAATACACAGGATTAGTAGGAGGTACTTTAAAACAAGTACATCAAAGTGCCCATGTTCCTAATGTAATATTAAATGAAAGCCAATGGTTTTCCCCAGATGATAATCAAGTAGGACATGCACTTTCAGAGGTATTTGATAAATACAAAGATTATCAAGAAAAAGCTAAACGTCTTGCTTATAGAAACAAAACAAATTTTTCATTAGATAAAATGACTGAAAAGTTAGATGAAATACTTAAAAATTATGTTCCGGTAATTCCGAAACAAGTTGAACTTAAATTACCTAAACTTAAAAAAATAGAATAACATGGAAGATAATTTAGTAAGATGTCCTCATTGTGAATCTGAAATGTGTTATGAATATCATAATCCACAATTTATTCAATGGATGTGCTTTAATTGTGGTTATGGAAGTACATCTCATATGGTTAAGGATAGTGATTTTGTAAAATCATCTAAAGAAGTATTACCTGAACTAATTAAAGATTTAGAGTTTATAGATGCAAATGACTTTGTATGGTACCCAAGTACAATCAATATTCCTGAAAAAGGAATCTTATTCCCTAATGGAAGCAATAAAGATTCTTGGGGGTGGTCAGTAGCACCATTAGTTTTAATTCCGGAAAATGAAAAATCTCGTTTCCCTAAAAATCAAACTCATAAAGTTGATTTAGCTAGTATAGAATACTTTCCTAAAGAATCATACGCTTTAGCTGTTACAAGATTAAATTCATTGTAAAATATGAAAATAAGTTATGCAATAACAGTTTGTAATGAATTGGAGGAAATCAAACGCTTAGTTGATTTCCTTCTTTCCAACAAACGTCAAGAAGATGAGATAGTAATATTATTTGATGAAAAAAATGGAACCGATGAAGTATTCGATTACATAGAATCTCAAGTTTATGATTGTGAAGTCTTTTGTGAAAAATTCACAGGACACTTCGCAGACTGGAAAAATCTACTTACATCATATTGTGGAGGAAACTATATATTCCAAATAGATGCAGATGAAATTCCTAATATAATACTAATTAAACATTTACCGGAAATCCTTACTATGAATGAAGGAGTTGATGTCATGTTAGTTCCTCGAGTTAATACAGTAAAAGGACTTACTCAAGAACATATCCAAAAATGGAGATGGGGTGTTAATGAAAAAGGATGGGTTAATTATCCCGATTTTCAATGGAGAATTTATAAAAACACTCCTGATGTTAAATGGGTAAATAAAGTTCATGAAAGATTGGAAGGATTTAAAACAATATCACACTTACCCCAAACTGAGGATTATTCATTATACCACCCAAAAACAATAGAAAGACAAGAAAAACAAAATAATTACTATGACACATTACAGTAAAGTATTCATAACAGGAGCTAATGGAATGCTAGGAACGACTCTACAAGATTTAACGGATACATCTAACTACCTATTAACCGATAAAGATACAGAAGGAGGAATGCCATTCTGCGATATCAGAGACCTAAAACATACTACTGAAGTTATAACTAACTACAAACCAGATATCATTTTAAACTTCGCAGCACTAGTAGACCTAGAGTACTGTGAGGAGGAAAAGGATGATTGTTACTTAACTAACACAATTGCTGCAATTCATTTATTTAATTTAGCAAAGGATCTAAACATACCCTATGTGTTCATCAGTACAGCAGGTATCTTTGGGAACGATAAGGAGTTTTATACAGAACAAGATACTCCATATCCACTAAGTGCTTACGGAAAAAGTAAGTACTATACTGAACAGCTACTGCAGAATCAAGGTTACGATAAGTACTGGATCTTTAGAGCTGGTTGGATGATGGGGGGAGGTCCTAATAAAGATAAGAAGTTTGTTAATAAGATTATGAAACAAATTAAAACAGGAGTTAAAGAGCTTAATGTTGTTGACGATAAACTAGGAGTCCCAACCTACACAAAGGACTTTGCATATTCAATACTGAGACACCTGGAAGAGGACCTTCCCTACGGTCTATACAATATGGTAAGTTCAGGAGAAGCTAGTAGATATCAAACAGCAGTTGAAATGAATGAGTTTCTAAACTTAGGAGTAACTGTCAACAAAGTAGATAGCAACTTCTTTGCACAAGAATACTCAGCTCCAAGACCTTACTCAGAAAAGTTAATCAACAAAGCTCTTAATGACCTACAGAGAAATTATATGAGAGATTGGAAAATATGTTTACATGAATATCTAAATAAATTTTATTGTGAGTAAGAAGCAATATGACTACTTAATTGTAGGAGCAGGATTATTTGGACTTGTGTGTGCAAGGTTATTAGAAGATGCTGGTAAGAAGTGTCTAGTTATAGATAAACGAGATCATATAGGAGGAAACTGCTATACGGAGAATGTAGAAGGAATCAACGTACATAAGTACGGTCCTCACATTTTTCATACAGATAATGAACAGGTTTGGTCTTTCATAAATAAGTACACAACTCTCAACCACTTCTCATGTAGACCTAAGTTGAGGTACGAAGACACTATCTATTCATTCCCAATTAACCTACTAACACTACATCAAGTATACGGAGTATTAACTCCAAGTGAGGCACAAGCAAAGATAGAGCAAGTGACTAAGCCATACAAAGAAATATACCCTGACCCGCAGAATGCATATGAATGGGGAATGCAATTAGTAGGTCCTGAGTTGTATAAGATCTTCTACGAAGGTTACCTAAAGAAACAATGGAAGAAGGACCCAAAAGACATCCCAGCAGATGTTCTTAAGAGGCAGGTGTTTAGATTAGTACACGAAGATAGTTACTACAATCACCCACACCAAGGCATACCAGATTACACCACATTGTTTACCAATTTATCTAAAGGGATAGAGGTTAGGTTACAAGAGGACTACCTACAAAATAAAGAACAATACAATGAGTTGGCATATAATATAATTTATACAGGACCCATTGATGCCTATTATGAATACCAATTTGGACCACTAGAGTATAGATCGTTAATATTTAAACAAGAGAGATTAGAGATCCAAGACTTCCAGGGAACGTTTATGATGAGTTATCCAGAGGCAAAGTATGACTTTACTAGAATAATAGAACACAAGCACTTTGAATTCGGTACCCAACCTCATACAGTGATTACAAGAGAGTATCCAGATGATTGGACTATAGGAAAGGAAGCATACTATCCTGTTAACGATAACAACAATCAACATATATACGATAAGTACTATCAACTTAGTAAGAACGAAACCAATGTAATCTTCGGTGGAAGAATGGGAAGTTATAAGTACCTTAACATGGATGAGACCATTATAATAGCAATAGAATTAATTACACAAATTACAAATAATAATGTATAAACAACTAATAGTATCACATTACGAACGAGATCTAACCTGGGTACACCAGGCAAATGAGATAGTACCTACTGTTATTTACGATAAGAGTGAAAAACAATCTGACTATGTTAAATTGCAAAATGTGGGAAGAGAACCTCATACATACATGCACCACATAATAGAGAACTACTCTAACCTAGCTGAGTGGACAATATTTGCACAGGATAATCCTTTTGAGCACGTTCATAGTTGGATGGATATTGTACTTGGAGATGAAAATATATGGTATTCCCTAGCTACACTTAAACAAAAAGGAGGTTATTTCTTCTCCAACATGGGACTACTCACCTCAGACCAAAATGGGAATCCACACCATGGAGGACTTCCAATAGCTGAGTTATGGAATAATACCTTTGTTGAGCCATGCCCTACCTACTTAGACTTTGCACCCTCTTGCCATTTTATAGTACATAGGGACATTATACAATCAAGAACAGTTAACTTCTATGAGCAAGTTAAGAACATACTAGAAACTAATCATATATCACCATGGGCATTGGAACGATACATATCATACATATTTAACCCTACTTATAAATAATAACCTCTTATGAAAATAATATACAGAATATCAGATGCAGGTTACAACAAAGTTAAACCTGAGTATATCAACAACGAAGCATGCTTGAAGAATTTTTGCAATGTATTTTTCGATCACATCCATGACATATTAATCATAGCTGACAACTGTAGTGAAAGTACTATGGATATGATTAAAAAGTATATTGATCCAATTAACATACAAAAAGTATCAGTTGGACATGGTGCTGGTACTTTTAACCTAGCAGTAGACAAAGCATTAACCTACGACGATGATGAGATAATATACTTTGTTGAAAACGATTACCTACATAAGCAACTATCACCTAAGATATTAAAGGAAGGATTTAATTTAGGGGCTTCTTTTGTATCTTTATATGATCATCCCGATAAGTATATGGACCCATCTATAGGAGGAAACCCATATTGTGAAGGAGGAGCAGAAGATACTAGAGTATATTTAACCGATTCATGCCATTGGAAAATAACAAATTCTACCACAATGACATTTGCATCTACAGTAAGTACTTTGAAAAAAATTGAACCTATTTTAAGAAAATGGACAGTAGGAAAACATCCCCATGATTTTGAAATGTTTCTAGAACTCAGAGAACAAAACAAATTACTAATAACCCCAATTCCAGGTTATGCTACCCATGGAGAAACACAATGGTTAGCCCCAACTATTGACTGGAGTAAACAATAATCCATTATGAAAACACTAGTAACCATTTTACACTACAACACTCCAGAATTAACAGATAATTTATATGAAACTTTAAAACCATATGAGGATAATATATATGATTTAGCAATTATAGATAATGGCTCTCATGCGGATAAAAGAAGTAAATATACTTCTTATGCTTTGGAACAAAACTATTTTTACGGAGGAGGAGTGAGTACTATTTTAGAAATGTTTTTAGAATCTCCTCAATATGATTCTTTAATGATATTAAATAGTGATATTATATGTCATGGTAAGAATTATATTAAAATTTTAAGAGATGAATTATTTTCTCAAAACTTTATGATTATCTCCCCATGTATTCTAGAACCCTACCCAGGAAATCAAACCTGTTGGAAACCTATGAGACCTTGGCATACTAATACAACAAGACAAGCCCCATGGATTGACTTCCAAGCCCCCCTAATGCAGCGTAAATTTGTAGAAGCTCTACATCCTATAGATAATCAATTAATCTATGGTTGGGGAATAGATATACTTTCAGGAATAATATGTGAAGAAAATAACTGGAAAATAGGTGTATGCGATAAAGTACCTTCAGTTCATTTAATAAGTCAAACTATAAAACAAAACCCAACTGAATTATCAAATGTGAATACTCTAGCTGAAAGAAATATGTTTGAGTATTTTGAAAAAATAGGAAAGTTTAATAAATTTATGGAAATAAGGAATAAATCAATGACTTATGAAATATAATATACTAGCAACATTACATATAATGTGGTACGAAAGTCAAATGATTAATGAAACACTTGACTCTATACAACAAGCAATATTAAATACAACTCAACCTATAAATTTAATAATTTGTTTAAACTCTCAAACATATATTGAAAAACCAGATGAAGGGTTTATCCCGGAACAAATGTTTGATGTATTTTTAGATCACCCTGTATTAAAAAATGCAATCATAATTAGAAAAACAGATAATGAACCTTTCTACAATATAGGAGATTGGGCTAGAGAAATCTATGGGGGTATATATGAAGCCAGATATACAGTATGGCTTGAAAGTGATTGTTTACTCCCAGAAGATTATTTTTTCCTTTTAGAAAATATTAATATACCACACCCACACACTATATCTTTATCAAATCGAAAAATGTGGGATTCAACATGGGATGAAATTGAACATCCCTACATTAAACAAATCCCAAGAACTGGACCTCCTGAAGAGCCTCAAAGAAATACTCCTAAACCTTTTGGAGTAGGTCATTATATAAGTCAAGAGGAATTAAATAATTTTAATAAACAGTATGAACCTGCATTAATTAAATTATCTCAACCTAAAGTAGATGGTGCTATGACTGCTGTATCACATAATTTTCCTTACCCTTTTATAGAAGAAGGAGTACATTTGGGTGGTCATGATTATTATATGGAATTGTTTATGAAAAAACATAATATTCCTCAATATCACATTCCTACTAGATTAAAAGGACATAATTGTTCTCACCCTAAAAAACGACTTGGAACTAGTACACCTAGAGGAGGTGAAGTTTATAAGTACTATGAAAAACAATGTAAAGACCTTATTCATAAATTAATATACCAATAAAATGAACCAAAATTCAAAAATTCTAATAACAGGCTCCACAGGAATGGTAGGATCAGCTGTTGTTAAGTTATTAACAGAGATGGGTTATACAAATTTACTAACACCACCTAGAAAAGAATTAGATTTAACCAACTCCCAAGATGTCCAAGCCTACTTTGCTAACAACAAACCAGAATATGTGTTTCTTATAGCTGCTAAAGTAGGAGGTATCTATGCTAATATGACATACAGAGCTGATTTTATCTTTGATAATCTAATGATGCAAAGTAATGCAATAAATGCTAGTAAAGAAAATAATGTTAAGAAAATAATATTTGTGAGTAGTGGTTGTGTTTATCCTAAATGGGCTGAAAATCCAATTAGTGAAGATGCTATGTTGACAGGAAAATTAGAACCATCTAATGAACATTACTCTATAGCTAAAATAGCAGGAATTAAAATGTGTGAAGCATACCATATGCAATATGGACTAAAATCAGCCACAGTTATTCCAAATAACATATACGGACCGGGAGATAACTACCACCCAGAAAATTCTCATGTAATGGCATCTTTAATTAGAAAATTTCATGAAGCTAAAGAAAACGGAACTGATGTTGAAATATGGGGTAGTGGAAATCAGATGAGAGAATTTGTTTATGTAGAAGATGTTGCAAAAGCATGTGTTTCCCTAATGGATAGTTCGTATCTTGGGGCCTATAATTGCAGTAGCGAACAAGAAATTACTATAAAAGATTTAGCCGAATTAATATCTGATGTTTTAGATTTTAAAGGTAATATTGTTTATAATACTGATAAACCTGAAGGACATCCTAGAAAAGGATTTTCATGTGAAAAATTAAGAAAAACAGGATGGAAAGCATCAACATTTTTAAGAGAAGGAATTCAATTATCTTATGAATGGTATAAACAAAATATAAATAAATAATATGATAACATACGCATTATCCACATTTAATACATTAAATTATTTAAAGCTTGCCGTTCAATCTGCTCGAGAAAATGGATATTATAAAGATTCACCTTTTGTTATACATGCTGAGAATTGTACTGATGGAACTGATGAATGGTTAGAAGAAAATAAAGAAAAATATAATTTAGAAGTTTATATTGAAAAAAATGAAACACCTCGAGGAATAGGTGGTGGAATGAATTTCTGTGCTAGTAAAGTTAAAACCAAATATATTGGATTCTTATCTTCAGATTTCTATATGGCCGAAAATTGGGATAAAGAGTTAATTGATATCTGTGAAAATAACCCAAATGATAAATTATGGACATTTAGCTACAGAGTAGAGCCAGATATATTCAACGATCCTCATAGTAGACCAGGAGTAATAAAGGTTCCTGTTGATGCTTTTGGTGAATTTCATCATAACTTTAACAGTAAATTCTTTCTAGAATGGAGTAATGAATTTATTAATTCAAACGACATTACATTTGATATTCCTCAAGGAGTAAGTGGTGTTATTAAAAAAGAAGATTGGGATTATATTGGTGGGAATGATGATAGATTTGCTCCAATGTATTGGGAAGATGCAGATATTTTTATTAGAATGCTAAATGAAGGATTCAAATTCGTCCTTACCAGTAAATCAGTATTGTATCATTTTGCTTCTAGAACAAGTCGATTCCCTGATGATAATCTAAATCAACGACCTGCTCATTTAGCAGCATATGAACAAAGAAGTTTACAACGTTTTGTAGAAAAATACGGAAAATTACCAACACATGGACCCTTAGGACAGTATAATCCTATGCCTATAATAGATGGTTCTCCTAATAGAATAAACCAAAATAAATAATATGAGTAAAGTTGCATTAATAACAGGTATAAATGGAATGGATGGAAGCCATTTAGCTGACTTCTTACTAAAAAAAGGATATACCATTTATGGCCTAGAAAGACGCAGTTCCGGAGAAAATAGAAATAATGTTCTTCATATTGAAGATAAAATTAATTTTATTAAAGGTGATTTAACAGATCAAAATTCATTATTAAGAGCTTTAAAAGAATCTCAACCTGATGAAGTTTATAATCTAGCAGCTCAATCATTTGTAGGTGAAAGTTGGAATACACCTGAACAAACTAGTGATGTAACTGGTTTAGGAGTACTTAGAATGCTAGAAGCAATCAGAGAATATGGTCATGATAAAATTAAATTCTACCAAGCATCATCATCAGAAATGTTTGGACGTATGGTTGAAAACCCAGCTAAAGAAACTACTCCATTTTATCCACGTTCACCATATGGTGTTGCTAAATTATATGGGCATTGGATAACTAAAAATTATAGAGAATCATATGACATGTTTGCATGTTCTGGAATCTTATTTAATCATGAATCTGAAAGACGTGGTTTAGAATTTGTAACTAGAAAGATTACTAATGGTATAGCTAAAATTTATTTAGGATTAGCTGATCATATTTCTCTAGGAAATTTAGATGCTAAACGTGATTGGGGATATGCTCCTGATTATGTTGAAGCTATGTGGTTAATGTTACAACAAGACACCCCGGATGATTATGTTATTGCAACAAATCAAACCTGGTCTATTAGAGAATTTTTATCTGAGGCTTTTAATGTTATAGAAATTACAGATTGGAAACCTTATATTAAAATAGATCCTAAATTTATTAGACCTGCTGAAGTAGATATATTAAAAGGTGATTACACTAAAGCCCAAACTCAATTAAATTGGAGCCCCAGAACAAGCCTCTCAGAAATGGTTAGAATAATGGTTAATAACGATATAAAACTTCTATCTAAATGATTTCACTAATAATACCAGCAACAACATCAAATCAACATTACACCGATGCCGCTGTAAAACAAATTAGATCAATATATCCTAATGAAGATGAAGTTGAAATTGTTGTAGAAATAAATGATAATACTACATTAGGAGTTAATTATAATAATGCCGTTGCTCGAGCTAAAGGTGATAAAATAATTTTATTGCATAATGATATGTTTGTATCTAAAGGTTTTATAGAAACCATGGATAAACATATAACTAAACGCAGAATAACAACGTATACTCGCATAGAACCACCTGTTTATCCGGATACATATCCTGGAAAAGTTATTATGGATTGTGGCGCTGATTTGGATAGTTTTAATCAAGAGTTATTTGATAAAATTAATATAGATAATGCTTTAATTGATGGAGGATCACAACTATTTTTCGGTTGTATGAAAGAAGATTATATTGGTATTGACGGTTATACTTTTAAAATGTTTTGTGAGGATGATGATTTACATTTTAGATATAAACTAGCAGGATTTGAACATAAAGTTAGTCCGGCTTGTGTTTATCACTTTGTTAGTAAAACATCACGTGTTGGAGATTATCAAGGTATTGAAAAGAATTCCAATCGTGATTTCATCAGAAAATGGGGTTCAAGAAATCCTATTGTAAAATATAATATAGCATATGTTGTTCATAATTGTCAATTACCTGCTTTAGAAACATTAGAATTATTCTGTGATAGGATATATGTTGACGAAAAATTTGAAATCGGTAGAATGTGGGATTATGTTGAATTAGAACAAGAAAATACATCCTTTGATTTATCAAAACGAGTATTAACTATTAATAATAATGATCCTATATTGGAAAATGATATAGTAATAGAATTTGATTTATTAAAATTTAATCCTGAATCATTTAATATACTTCAACAATTACCTCAAATACTTAAAGAAAGTGGTGAACCTGGTACGTTTGAATTAGATATATTTAAGATTACTATTACTTCAATGCCTGAATACCAAAATGATTTAATATTTATATCAAAATTAAATAATGAAACAAATTAGTATACTAGAAGAATTACAAATATTTTTAGAAGCTGAAGGTATGGATGATATCACTCCTGATGGTGCTGAAGCTGAATCTGGAGTAAGTAATGTAGATACACCAAGATTAAAATTAGATGTGAACCCAAACCCAACTAAAAAAGGTGTTAAAGTACAATTTATATTACCTAAAGGATATTCTACGAATCAAAAAGAAGAACTAACAGCTAAATTAAAAACTAAATTAAATGCTGGATTAGCTCCTCATATGCTTAGTGTGGATGTTGATTTAGATGTACCTTATGAGAATGTGATTGGTTTCCTAATTAGATTAAGCAACATAAAAATGTTAGTCAAATCAGCTCTAGAAGGAGGAACCACATCTCCAAACTCCAGTGAAAACATTCCACCAGCATAAATTTAAACAAACCAGTTATGGAAAACCAAGACCCGATGAAACAATTTCAGGACCAACTTAATAAATTAATTGGAACTGAAAGTACAATAAAACGTCGTAAAAAAACTAAAGAGGATACTCAAAGAGAAATATTCTTATCAACTATACCTTTATTAGAACATATTCTTACTAGAGGGATTATGCTTGAAAGTGATTACGGTTTTAACACTATCAGATATGATGAACCCTTTTATCAAATCATTGATAGTTTAATTTATCTTCATTTTGATGAAGATGCAGCAGAATTAATAATGTTTTATCTCTATGAACGACTAAACCCAGATGGGACAGTTAATGAAGTAACAGATATAAATGGAGACGTAGTTTCTTTGGAGAATGCAGAAGATTTATGGACATTGGTACAACAAATAACAGAAGAGAATAAAAACAAAGAATAATGCCTGCACCAAAGCCATTAAGTAAAGAAGATATATTACGAGCAATGCGATTTACTAAATCTAATCGTGCTGCTGCTAGATATTTAGGTGTATCTTACCAACATTATAAACCTTGGGCTAAATTATATAAATTAGAAGATGAAGGTTTAACTTTATTTGATTTACATAAAAATCAAGCTGGGAAAGGTATTCCTAAATTTCTGCCTAATAGACGAAAAGATCCCAATGTTAAAGAAATAATAGAAACCGGAACTGGATGGGAATCATTCACACCAGATAAAATTAAATCAAGATTAATAACAGAAGCATATTTAAAAGATGAATGTTATACTTGTGGTTTTAAAGAACGTAGAATAACAGACTATAAAACTCCATTATTATTACATTTTAAAGATGGAAACAAATGTAATTATCTATTAGAAAACTTAGATTTACAATGTTATAATTGTTATTTCTTATATGTAGCTGATCCTTTAACATCTGATCAAATACGTCATATTGAAGATAATACTGAAGTATTAGCTGTTGCCCATGAATGGGATTTAACTCCTGATCAAATAGCCAATATGAAATCGTTGGGTTTATGGGATGAAGAAGATGAACCTGGATCTGAATTTATAGCTTATCAAAAATAAAATATTTATAAACAAACAAAAATCAAGATTATGAACGAAAACAAGTATTACCTAGTTAAAGTAGAATTCCAATCACTTGATGATAAAGGAAAAACTAAAAGACAAAAAATTGATTATCTTGTAGATGCCGTATCAGTAACAGAAGCTGAAGGTAAAATTACTAGATACTTAATTGAAAGAAATGAAAGAAATTTCGAAATCAAAGCAGCAATGACATCAGCTATTGTTGAAGTAATAGGATAATAACCATGGGAAATATTTGTCCAAATTGCCAAACAACATTATCTTGTGGTTGTCAAAGACAAACAGCTAGTGATGGTACTATGTGTTGTGATCAATGTATACAAACATACGAACAAAAATTAATTGCAACTAAAGCAAATAATCCAAATGGCTAAAAGACAATATACGTTTGAACCTCTACTACTTAAAGTAGAAAATCCATCTGATATTTTTGAAAAATACAGATTAGAACTAGCTAAAAAGTTAGTAGAGGCTATATCGTATTGTGTTAAAACAAACTTACCTAATACTGTTTTTGTTGAAATAGAAACTATAACTCCAATTTCAACATTACAATTACGTGTAGATAAATCTACTTTTTTAGATAGCCTTGAAAAAAACTTGGTAATTCTTGAACAGTATGAAGAATA
>JACCDV010967969.1_pt1 | contig 37771 bp, 33 predicted proteins | sample 7446131 | NCBI WGS metagenome assembly JACCDV01 (sample SAMN15323448, study PRJNA562643) | freshwater metagenome | isolation source: river surface water | place: USA:Blue River Watershed | collected 2017-08-17
CCTTCATTCATAGTGTCACGATTAGTGACAAATCAAGCATACATCATTGAGGTACCATTTGATCAAGTAAATACATTCCGGGTAGCAAAAATCGCCAGAATCGTACCTTCATTCATAGTGTCACGATTAGTGACAAATCAAGCATACATCATTGAGGTACCATTTGATCAAGTAAATACATTCCGGGTAGCAAAAATCGCCAGAATCGTACCCTCAATGATTATCGGATAAAAAATGTATATGCAATATACAAAGGATTATATATATTTATTTTTGTGCCATCATTTCAGCCATCTTCAATTGCATTTGAAGTATTTCAATCTTATGATTGGCAGACAATAATTCGGTAGCACTTTTAACTAATTCGGTAGCACTTTGACTTTTGGCTAATTCAGTTGCGCTTTTACATTCAGCTAAATCTTTTTCAAACTGAATACTCATAATTTTCTTTTCGTTCTCGATACGCTGAATAGTATTTTCACTTTCGCTACGAAACAGTGCTATTTGATTATCATCATTCGTCTTCATTTGAATCATCTGTTCAATTAGAACATTACTATCGCTTGGAAAGCGTTGTACAAGATCAAAGTACTTTTTCTTAATCTCAGCACGTTCAATCCCAGTCTTAGCAATAACTAATTCCGTATGATCTTTATAACCATCATTGAATTCAAATTTAAATAAATTCGACTCAAAGAATTTATTTAGTTCGCACTCAGCTGATGCAAGTAGTTTTTGTGGAATCAACACAAACCATTCCATATCTATATTAGATGCGTATTTACCATACCCAATACGCGATCGATGTTCTTGAAAACGCTTCATAACATCATCGGATCTTCCAAATTTGAATACATTAGCTTTATCAAATTCATTAAATGGATACTTCTCAGATGAAATCTGCATGTTCTCACGTAAGTCTTTTACTTTGCCAATGCGAATCAAGTAGATTCCCGATAGTTTATTCAAACACATTTGAAATGGTTTGAGTGTTTCAATTAGATCCATACGTTCAACATCAGAACCCATTTGATGCGTATATACCAAACGAATTACCCATTTGCGTAATTTAGTTATATTTTCATTTGCTGATCTCGAACTGAATATCACCTTGAGTAATCCAGTCCAATTAAGATAGTATCTCTTCCAGATAATTGTATTTTGATTGGCTGATGATAAGTTATCCGATAACATAGAATTATAAATTCCACTTGAATATTTATATAATTTGACCCAATGAATATCCTTTTGATATGTATTATTTACATTTTGCAATACTCGTTTCAAACTATCCATGCCAAGATATTGACCAATTTGTTTAACCCAGAAGAGCAACCCATCTTCAGTACGTACTCCTCGCACTTCAATCTCGAATACATTACCTTCGCTATCTCTAAACTTTTCATGATCTTTCAATTCGATCAGTTGGTATTGATTAGATTCAGCTGGCATTGGATCCGTGGTTGGCGCGGGTGCTACAACTGGTTGAATATCAGGAGTATCATCAGATATGGATTCGTCTAATGATGATTCATAATCTTTTTGATAGTTCTTAGTAATAATTAACATGATTTGTTCATTATTAACAAGGGTTTGCATGTCCAACAATAGTTTATGCGATCTATGACGAAAGCTATCAATTGTTAGATCTTTAGTAAGATTACCATTGTTATAAAGAATCACATAAGGCACATTTAGATCATTAATCATATCCTTAATAGTCGCGCGAGATTTACCCGGTTGTTCCTTGTAGAGTTTGAATAAGACTCCATATTCAATATAATTGCGATCGTTAAATGCTTTAGAGGTGAAACGCTTGGTAAGGTAGCTAAGAATCATTGCCATGGCTATTGATTATATTTAGTAGATATGAATGCAATTTTGCGCATACCTACATAGCAAAAATAATCAAATATCTCATCAGATTACATAAAAATCAATCCGTATCATATAAGAAGTTATGGAGGCCAGTCAGCAACGAGATACTCCAGCAGATATATCTGCGCTTGAGCAAAAACTTCTATCGATGGATATGAAGAAATTTGTAGAGTTTGATCTAAATGGGTACAAAACAGTCTGCAAGATATTGAAGATACACGATCCAGATTCGTGCCAAATCGGATTTAAATGGTCAAGTAGATTCTATCACAAACAGACTCGATGGAATGGAATTGATGCGCCTGAGCTCCATAGCAAAAATGGCGATGAGGCTAAACTATGTCGGCTTGGTCGCGAGTATCTGATTAGCAAGTATCTCAATAAATTAGTTGATGTAGAGATGGGCCCATCAGACAAATATGGGCGTATCTTAGTCAATATGTATGATCGTGATACTGGCGAATGCATTAATGATAAGTTGATTGAATGTAAATTCGCGCGCAAGTATGGTGGTGATCTACATAAGAATCCATGGACTGATGCGGAGATTCAAGCAGGAATTACAATTGCTGGCGGAATGGGTTTAATAGATCCTGGCAAATAATGTATAAAAAATGAAAATGTATATTTAATACAAATCTGGCATATTGCATATAGGGCAACTATTGCGAATGGCAGTCCATCTGTAAATGCATTCAGTATGATATGTATGAAAGCATTTGGTCATGAATCGTTGCGATCGATCAATATCCATCAAGCAGATAGCGCAGTTGGTCTCATTGAGTGCGGCTTGTAGGCGTCTGCGTAGATGTTTGATCAAGTGATTACGAATGGATCCGATAATAGTTTTGAGCGCATTGGATCTGGAATCTATAGCTGCAATCAAACAATCGATCTGATCCGTATTTGGCAAATATGTAGAGTTGAATACCATGATATCAGCACCAGGTCGCATGTTTATGATGGATATGAGATTAGTATTGATTAGAGTTAGCTCTTGTATCCATTGACCAGTGAATGTGCATGTAAGGTTTGGACAGTTCTCTATGAATACTATTCGCGCAGGTGCGAATAGTATTTTTGTGATCGATAGTATTGGCAGACAGCTTAAGGTGATTGTCTTTGGCGCGACTATATCAGTAATGGTTTGTAGATTCTTGCAGTTCTTGATGGAGAGCTCCTTACTAATTACAGCTTTGGATACACTTTCTAACTCAGAACAGTTATATAGAGTGAGCGATGTGAGATCATGTATGGTATCGATGTAGTATATCTGGTTATTGTTAGTGATGGTAAGCTCGGATACATACATATTCCGAATCTCTTCGAGAGCAAATCTACCATTCAAAGTGATACTTTGATCACGCAATTCTCCCTGACTAAGGGGTCGGGTCTGAATATGTTGAAGCGAATAGCAATCGACAAGTAGTATTTTTTTGGTATCCTTATGCAGTACAATCTCCTTGAATCCAACGCAGCAATTGATATTCAATTCTGCAATTCCTTTGGTGTTGATTGCGGGTATGCTATAGCAATAGTCGAGTAGGAGCTTGCCGATCTGCGCATCCTTGATGCGTCGCAGATTGGAGCATCTCGATATGATACAGCTGGTAGCAACCAGTTTCATGACATTGGTTAGCCCATCGCACAATTCTATCTGTATTGACTCAACTTGAATATCTGGTCCGAGATGTACAATAGAATCACAGCTGCGGATGGTCAAGAACTTACACTTGATTATGCTTCCGGCAAGTTGCAACTGCGAACAGTTGATAAGATTTAGGTGTTCTAAGTTCGGAGCATTTGGTAGATTTAGTTGAGTCAATCCTTCGCAGTTCAATAGAGATAGCTGAACCAAGTTTGGTCCAAATGTCATAGTCTTGAATTCGAGACAATCTCTAATGGTGCAGGATTCCGCGAGCGGCGCATGGACAAGTTGTAGTTGATTGCATGCACTAATCGATATGCATCCCGCGGCTTTCATTCGGATACGAGATAGTTGTGGGCAATTGGCGCATTGTATATCTTCCAATTTGGGCAGATTCGCGAGTTGTTTGATCTTGCTATTGTTATCTATGAACACTGTAGTAAGCCACTTACACTTGGTAATGGATGCGATCGATGTATTGATTGTCTTGAGATAGGTCAATGAATTCAATTGATTGATCATATGGATCACATGATTATTGCGTATGACAAGTGCTACCGTTGCTGGACTGACATCTTCGATATCGCCCTCAATAAGAGCAGTACTCTTGACTTGATTGTGCTTGACTCGCTTGTTCGATTGGCTCATATTCTGTAGATATATTTATATGTATTTGATGCAATTTTGGTATGTAAAATTGATCAAGCCCATACTTATATACTCAAACAGTCAGTTGGATATGGGCAAACAGCAAGTGCTCCACAAGTTCTTGGACCAATACAAGCATCTTCCCGAGCAAGGCAGCGATGCATGGAAGGATCAGCGTATGGGTCGTATTGGCGGCAGTGAGGTGGCTACATTACTCAAGCAGAACAAGTACAAGAGTGTGAATAAGCTAATCATGGAGAAGTTGAATTTCGACCCATTTACGGGTAGTGTCATCACATATTGGGGCAATGTTTTTGAAGAGCTAATCCGATTGCATTCGGAGCAGACCTTTGCTTGTCAGATTATGGAGACCGGATCCATTCCATACAATGGTGGATATCTATCTTACTCACCTGACGGTTTGTCTGTAGTTTCCGCATCCGCCCTTCGAAAGTATCTACCGGTAGAAGATCTTGGATTGGTTCCGCACAAGGAACATCTGGTTCTATTTGAGTTCAAGTGTCCGCACAGTCGTATCCCTGATCATTCGATTCCAGACCATTATCGTCCGCAGATTACTATCGGCATGAATATTATCGACATAATGGAGGTAGGGATCTTTATCCAAGCCGTATATCGGCGATGTTCCTTTCGAGATATTGAGTACAATACTCGCCACAATGGCTTTGGGCACTTCAAACAATGGCAGTCGGATGTAGGAGATTCTACTCGCGTGCCCAAAGAGGTCGGATTCATAATTATGTATTCCGAGGTAGAATATGCTCACGATCTGCGGTCTCTCTTGGGAGAAGATTGGCGTAATGGTCGTATCGATGGAGCGTTCGATATTGGTAGTGTATATGATGGAAAGGTATTCGAGCAAGTTATGGGCGCATGCGTATCCAAACATATCAAGATGGACTACTCCTTCCGTGAGACTTATGTGCCAGAAGTATTCTCATCAGATGGGATGCGCCAAGCCTTTTACAATGTCTCCCTACAGTATCAAGCAAAGAAGGCATTGCATGCAGCTCAAGAGAAGTATGGCGATAGGTTAATTGGAGTTCTGCCATATAAGCTATTGGATGTGTATATCACTCCAGTAGCCAAGGATCATACCTATATCGAGAGTACCAATGTGCTCAATAAGGCCAAGAGTGTGATCAAATGTATCGATGACCATCGCGATCAAGATCTACCTAAGGCGGATATTGCCAAATCTGTGCGTACCTACAAGCTCTAAAGTCTTTTTTTATTCGCCAACTTTCCGATGATTAATATACGATGGAAGCACATATGGAATGGTTGCTGACACTTGCGAAGTCGGTTCAATCCCATTTCTACAACCCGCAGATCGAGACTACCATAAAGAATATTCTGGATAAGATTCTACAAGAGTCTGAGTTCAGTTCATCCACGATGCTGATTACAAATACAGCCTTGAATCAGGGCGCCCCTTTCTTCTTGCTCACGCCCGATCCGAAAAAAATATTCAATACCATTGTAGATCGCCTAAGATCTGATCTATCCGAAACAGATAGACTTAGCTTCAGGCCCATTACTATTATTACAAAGCTGGCCCAGCGCGAGTTTATATTCGATGTGTCTGGCAATAAGATAATCTATGGAGTCAGCAGTAAATTCGCAGATGCAAATTTGGTTCGATCACTAATTTGTAATCAGGTGAGTTCCCTCAAGACCTACTTCAATCTGATTGAACCGGATACTAATCGCCTATTACCAACTGTCATAAATACTATTAATGAATCAACTGAAGTATTGGGCGGGCGTAGCAATCATCAGAAACGACACAAGCCAAATCCATCAGCTTCGCGCATAAGTATTAAGCTCAAGATATTGAGTAAGATGGTGGCATATGTTAAGGCTAATATCGCATTCGCAGGATCGCTGGTCTATATTAATGGCCTGAATGATATTGACAACCATGCCATGGATTTGATATTTAGCGATTACCGAACCCGAGATGCTATAGTAGATTATCTCAAGCTGGTAGTCAAGCAGCTGTATCCCGACTATAAGTTCGAACTCAATCCACATAAAGGATTTGAGGTTGCATATGACTTCCGTTTGCGCAAGACATCGTGCGCGATTAGGAATATCAAAACTGATCAAGTCAGTTATTTGGTGAATATGTATAATTCTGGTACCTATAGCCCAACCCCTGCATATCGTAATATTGATTCCACTACAAAGGATGCACCAACATGTCAGCTTGTAGCTCACCCATTGGTGCGATTGCGATTTCTATATCTGGACATATCTATGCTGGATGCAAAGACTTTGGATAAGACGGCTGGCCAGTTTAGGCAAACACTCTATGGTATGATCAATACCGCAATAGAAGATCTGATTGCCGTGAATTCTCGCCCTACATGGGTTGGTATATATCGCGACGAAGGGTATGACAAGAATCAGGAGAACATGCGTGCGAACTTGATTGCGCCATTTCAAGTTATTCTTATTTGAGTTCGCTACTTTTCGCCAAATAATAGCTCGCGATGAATTTGGTGTATATATTGTCATTGCTGGCTACCACCATATGAACCAATCTGATCAACTCATGGTCTGCGTGATCCGAATGCATCCATATCGCAACTTCCCGTTCGAGTCTCTCAGCAATGCGAATCGCCGCATTACTATAAATCAGTCTCGCATGCAGTGGGATGTTTTTTTGTATATGAAATGGCTTAAATTTATCAAATTGGGTTTGGGCAATCTTGGTAAATTTTTTAGCAAGTCCTACCGTATCGGATGACTTCATATTCCTCACATGATCGATAAATTTATTGCACAGTTGATCAATAAACACATTCTCTTCATCATCTATATCGAATGCCAAGTACTTGGTTTGTTTATATGATATTCTGATATCTGTTTGATCTGCGATTGTTTGTAGTAGATCAGACTCAAATTGTTTATTGTAGTGCGCTATTAGATTTGATGATCGCCCAGATATGATTCGATTGGCAATATTTATATTTATAGGTTGTTCGCGAAGTTTGAAGTTCTCATAATCGTTAGTCCAAAGCATATAGACACTCGCATGTTCATTGAAGTTATATGTCGTAATACGCGTAGATGTAGGTTTCTTTAGTAGAGTAGATTGGAGGGTTCTGTATGCATCAATATATTCATTTGATACGCCCATTTTGGTATCGATTTGGTCCATCTTTGTCTGATTGAATAAATTGGTCAAGTCATAGTAGAAGTCATTATTCTTGCGAGCACTAATAATGAATGCAACTGGATTCGGTAGCTGTTTAGATATTGCCCTAAGTAGGCTCTCGAGATTATCTTCGGATGCTTTAGATATTGAAACTGAAAATAGATGTGCAAGTACTTGAGTCAGGGACATATTATTCAAAGTGGGAATTAGATTAAAGGTCTGTAGAAGGCAATCTTGTTTGGATAGATCTGCAGTATCTTTCTGTTGAGTACTTAGATATTGTTCCTTTAAATGATTGGATAGCTGTGCGATATGTTCGCGATGCGCGATCGCCACCAATCCATCTGCAAATAGTTGGTCCAGGATTGCAGTTCCGTATTGAATGAATTTGAAGTCATGCCCCATGCACTTGTATATCAAATCTAAATAGTCTGCGGATATATTCAATTCATTCTTGCGATTGTGTAAGGATTGTCGGTATGCGGTCAATACATCATGAAGATTATTGGTTAGGCGCGCTAAGTGGTCTCTTATTTGCGTGGTGCGGGCTGCTAATTTCTGCTCGAGCTCGAGTACAAATGCGGGACTCTTATCTACATGAAGCATTATCTCATCACGTGGGTAGATCATATCAGATAGAGTATATTTCAGATCATGCGTAAATCGAACTATAGGCATTAGATCCAGATAGAATTGCGAGAGCTCAATACTTGTCGGATCTGCATCCTTATGACTGAACTTGATGGAACTGAGCTTAGGTACTCGCATAGTCTTATAGCTATCAGCATTTTGGGCATAGATTAGTGCAATGCATGCCTCGATTAGTGCAGTACTGGCCGCGATTAGTTGATCTGTCTTATCCATGATACGATCTGTATATTCATTCCGCCATAAGATCTATTGTATAGGTAGAATTGTGTAGTCGAATATAAAAAAAATATCAGGGAGTTGGTAAATTAGAGTACCAATCGTTTGATCCGCTTAGCCCTCTTAGACTTCTTTGGTTGGACACGTACAGGGGATTCTTGATCTTCTTCCTGATCAATATCCTCTTCTTGTTCAGATTGACCATCTGGATCTTGATGAGTATATTGATCATCTTCTTGTTCATCCAGATCTTCATCTACTTGTTCCGTATCTGGTTGTTCTCCAATCGATTCCAGATATTCGAATCGGCTATGGATATGTTCTTCTTCGATAGGCGCATTAATCAAATTAGCGATCATATTGAAATCAGGCTCGGAACTTACAGAGTGATTATCCATGTCATCCGATTCGCAGATAAGCGAGGGCAAACTGGCGTGCTCATCATCTGAGCTATCATCCTCATCATCAGATGAATTCTCGTTATCAGAAGATGCACTCGATTCCTCTTCACCCTCGCTAACTGTAGAAAGTTTTGATCGCACACTTTCCGCATCAGATTGCGATGCAAGGATATATTTGGAAAGATCTTCTTTGGACTCGGATGGATACTTATTAGATTCTATGTATGGAATCCTCTTAGATAATGATTCCTTATTTGTAGAATTGGTAGGGATAATGGCTGTAGTCGCGACTGCTACATTTCTATACGAGGTCCAGTACTTCCACATGATATACACAACTACAATTACGGAAATCACAAATAGGATTGGGATTAAGTAATCCTTCAGTGTGGAGAAGAATCTTTGAGTAAATGATGTAGGTGCCTTGCTGACTGCTTCTTGAACAGGAGTTGTTGATGCTTCGCTTGTATCATTCTCCACAACCGTTGGCGATACGGTTTGTGGAGTTGGAGCTGCTTGATATGTGGCAGCAATCGATGTATCGATGATACGCGGAATCACTTCAACATGTGGTGATGACATTCTGCTATACTATGTGCCCAATGTACATCAGAATCTCTAAGACATAAAAAATGCATATTGCGATATCTACTTAGATATCACGCTTCAAGTACTTGATGATGTTCTTGCGAAAGTAGAATGCAACCAAGGCCATAATGGTCAGCATAATGATCATGAAGGACATAAGCATTATGATTAGGAATAGGACTAATGCATATTCAGGATGCTTGATCATAATCTTTAGCTTGCCAATCAGATCGTAGTCTGAATCTTCTTCGATTGTAGAATCAGTCTCTTGCGAATCCGCAATACTACTCAAATCATCAATTGTTGCTAATGATGGTTGAGATTCTGTATCAACTGATTCCGTATCAACTGATTCCGTATCAACTGATTCCGTATCAACCGATTCCGTATCAACTGATTCCGTATCAACTAATTTTGGTAGCATTTGCTTGGATGGAGTGTTAGTTATGATGCATCCAGTTGCGGTAATATTCTCAGTCTCATACAAACTATACAACCATTCTGGCATTTCAGGAATATCATCGATAGATGTAATCGGTTTGATCCAAGCATACTTGCCGCCATTCGAGTAATTAACTGATGGCGATGCTACAAATTGGCAGTTCTGGATCCACATATCGATACCAACTGGGCGTCGGCCGTATAGCTTAGGACACTTAATCTTTGGCATCATATTGGCCATACGTTCGGGATTGTATTTGAATATGTAGTGAAATCCATTATTGCCTGTACTTTGAATAGGACAGTTTGCCGGAAGTGGGCCATAATTTTGAACGAGTCGATTGAACATCTGCACACCATTATCTTTGCGATCCACATCGATGCATACAATACCTGAATTAGGTCCGCACAATAGGCCAATATTGGTACATTGGTTGTAAATCTTGAAGTCAAATGATTTGTCCTTAGTATTCCATTTGGATACCGATGGTGCTTTGCCAGCAAGTTCAGTATCCTTTCTACTGAGTGGAATAACTACAAGACCGAGCGCGCGATATTTATCTTTGCAATCAATTAGGTAAGTAAGTGAAGGTGCGATCTGATGAGACATATCCTTCGAAGTCAGTTTGACTCCGCGGTAGGAATACTTAAAGTATCTGCCGCGATTGGCTTTCTTATTCATAAGATAACTTGCGATTTCCACATTGACCACATCTTCAAGCTTACGGTAGATAGTATTGCCCATCCAGAAGTTGCATAAGAAGTCGTCCGTAAAATTAATACGAAATAAGATTTTCACAATATCTTCGCGATATATTTTTGTAGGTTCTTCGCTTTTTACATATTTAACATAATATTTAGCCATTTGATGAGTATCAAGTATTCCCGCATGGATAGTTAGTTTCGAATTATTGCTAATTTGAACAGTGCCAGTCCATACATCCTTGCATAGGGCAGGTGAGAAAGTATAGAACTGTTCCCAGATTTGTTGCTGGCGAACTTGTCCATTTCCCAGTTGGGTCAGGGCATCCCGAAATTTGATTAGATTTTCATTTGACATGAACAAGATATCCAAATCATTGATATGGTAGTTCAACTTAGACAGATACTTATGCACAGCAGAACCATAAATGAATCCATTATTTGCATTAATGAGCTCCATAATTGCAGTGAAGTTAGTTTTGCAGGACATATCAATAGGAATATTGACTTGCGTGGCAAACTGATAGACATTGCAGGGGGTGTTAAACATGATTAGTTAGTTGCGGTTAAGGTGTTAGATAAGGATCTAATATACTATGTACCGTCAAACGCAATTTTGCGCAATTCCCTCAATTGGTATAGTTGGTCAAATAGCTGATTCTGAAGGGTATTTGGATGCGTTTCGAGGCGAAATATACAAGTACATTTTGGGTAAATGATTCGATCGGATATTGATTGGAACCAATAGGCACCTCATGTCGAACTTGAGATAGATCTACATTGAGTAGGATGGAGAAATTATCCTTTTTGACTATGATATGCCCGGCATCTCGATTCATTTCTGTAATAATTGCCACATCGCGGGCAAGATCTGGCGTTGCAAAGCCGGATACATATACAAGATCGCCAGTGACCAAGTTATGCTCAGTAGCGAATGTGATCACGCCATATACGCTCGTATAATCAAACGAACTTACATATAAGCGATCTGGGTCAAATGATATTTTGGGAAGCATCGCCCCAAATGATAGGGTAAAGTTGTCTATGTAGTTCATAGGTCGTGAGAAGCTATAGGTGTTGTCAGTAGGACGAAGGTAGATCAGATTGTCATCTACCTTCTCTATATCGAATATGAAATGAAACTGCCCGCCTTCATAAGCTTCATATGAATTACTGACCCACTCATCGATAGTCAATGTGATCTTATTGTAGAAATTCACAAATACCGGTTTGTACGGAATGGTAAATGGCGATATTTCAATTTGAATGATATCGCGAATGTTATTTCCGATGATCACCCCACCATTAGCACTTCTTGATTTGGTATTGGATATGAGGTTGAACACGATCTTGGTCAGGTCGGTATTTACAATATTTTGATAGCGGGAATCGACAATAATGTATTCTTCGCGAATTAGAGATGAGTAATTCAAGTACTTGACCATCTCAATCCGCTTAGACATATCCAGATCAAGTATATTGCCGCCTCCTCCATTGGATAATCGTTCTTTGTTCTTGAAGGTATCTTTATATTCTTTGCTTAGATTGGTAGCATCATCGCCTGGCATATTGATTATCTTGAGTAGAGCCTGATGAATTGCTTCATTACTATCAGGAATCGACCATTGTCTGGCCTTGACCTTTTCGCCATACAAATCGGCAATCGCTTGATTGGTATCTGCGATAGTCTTGTACTTGGCGAGTAGAATAGAACCATCCAGTGGGCCCAAGAATGCACGTATGTTAATCAAATTGCGCTCAAGTAGTGGATCTAATCCATACTGATTGCAGATCATAACTATGATCCGTGCCATATTATCACTACTTTCAAGCTGAGAACCCAAATCCATCTTGTCTATATACTGGTGAGGGCAATCAGAAAAAAAGTTAGCTATTTGCCAAACCCATTATATGATAGTCGCTTGAAGTGGGCGGGCTTGGTTGCATACCGTTGGATCCAATCGATCGTAATCGTAGGATTCCCACACAAATGCAACACGCGATTATCTATATTGAAGTACCCATCACTATCTTGGATATGGTCGAGTGAGATAGATCCGTTGCCAAGTAATTGTTCTTTGACCCAGTCGCGATGTTGATTTGCAAGCACATAATCAATTGATATATTCGGATTGATTGATAATCCATGATAGTCCCAAGGAATATTGTGATAGGTTTCTATATCAGTAATGGTCATGCCTGGATTGGCCGAGATAGAATGGAAATTCCAATCCATGGCTAATCGATCACTTACATATTTGACTGGCAGATTTGGATTGCTGCTCAGTGTAGAGACCTTCCATGGGAGCACATCTCGGAATATATCTCGCTCAGTAATCCCGCGATTTGCACTAACGTATGACATAGACCAATCGCGCGATTGGCCATTCGTTCGAATGTAGTTGCTTGTGATATTGGGATTGGCAGATAGGTATCTATCGATCCAAGGTAAATGCAGATTTCGATCTACTATATCCATATCGATAGCTGAGTTTTGCGAGAGCGCCTTCCAGTCAATATGAACATGAACTGGCGAGCCTATCAAGAACTGCTTAATGAACTCGAAGGATATATTTCCATTCGCGCAGAGATCTGTATATGACCAAGGAAAGTCTAAGTTGGCTCGCACTATAGCTTCCGTTATGCTTGGATTGCGAGATATGGCGGCTACATTCCAAGGCAGCGATCTATGCTCGCAGATGAATTCAAATGAAATTGATGGATTCATACTGAGCGCGAGCCAATCGAATGGTGCCTTGGGTCGTCCATCGATGAATTGCTCGAGGATACTCATCTATATTAGATGCTTTTGATCCGAATCTCATAAAAAAAGTAGCGGCATGCATAGCTATGAGCTTAGGCCGAGGCTTCCTTCTTCTTGCCACGCTTGGCTTTGGCTGGAGCAGCATCAACTGTGGATTCAGTGGGAGTTGGAGTATCAACAACGGGATCCTTCTTGGTCTTATCATCCTTGTCCTTCTTCAATGAATCGATACGATCTTGCACCACATCAAGAATCACTTTCACATCAGGTTCAGATGTGTGGATATCATCACGAAGAATGATTTGAGTAGCGATGAGTGCAAGATGGTCGGTGATCGTCTTACTACTACCAACCAGAAGCAAAGACTTAATTACATTGACATAACGGTCAAGCACTTGATATACAAGAGTATTGACCAACGTGATCACTTCCTTACCCAAGAGCAACCCGGTGAATCGTGGCTCGCGAGAGATAATCTCCTTGAATGCATTATTCACATATTGAGTGAGTTTGGGACGGAACTTCTTAGGCTTCACCTCAGTCGAATCAGTATCTTCTTCGACATCAGCTTCGGCATCCGCATCGGCTTCAACGTCAGTCGATTCAGGTTCTGGTTCATCTTCGACTACTGCTTCTGCTTCATTTTCAGTTTCCGTCGTTTCAGGTTCTTCATTAAGTCCATGGATAGAAGCATAGACCAATGGCGTGTTCATGTACAAGCCAGAGAGCATCTTGCCTTGCAATTCCGCCCAAGGGACGTGCGCTTCCTTAGTGAGCTTACTACCACGCGAGAGACATGAGTCGCAAGTGAAGACCAACAACTCTCGAACCATAAGGTTGATCATATGCGTAATCACTTCGAATGAGAATGTGCTGAACTTGTACTTCATGCTCGAGGCCACGCTCTTCAATCGTTCAAGCTCGTTGGTTTGCTGATTCACCTTCTCCTTAAGGGCATCGGATCCTTCTTCTTCCAAGTACGCAGCAGTGAGTTGCTTGCACGATTCAAACGAAGCTTGCTCCTCAGCCGAGAACTCGTATGGAGTTCCGCCATCCTTTTCCGATTCAATACGCTTGCGGAGAAGTCGGATCCAGCTCTCGAACTGACTGTTGATACGCTCAATAGCCAAGTACTTCTTGATATGAACAGTGCCGATTTGCTTGCGGGGATCGACAGCTTTGCCTTTCACCGAGCCAGATGCGGCCATGATGATACTTGCAGCCACTTCGGGCGAGATGCTTTCGAAAGGGGCCTTTTGACTTTTGCGAACCATATCAATTGTATGAATAGAGATTGAGTGCGAGACTGCGATTTATATATAGCTTATCTCTTACCTCACGATGGATCGAATAGATGATCGGTGAGTATATTTAATTATGGTATCCTCAATTTTGCATGATTATCTGTCCTATTGTCTATCTATGTATAGAAATGGTAATGATCTTGCACAGATTGATATACTTCTCTGCTCAGATGATAGTTTTGGGCAGTACGATTCTTGTCTATCGCACACTATTACCGATCGGCATTGTCTATGTATGCATAGAAGTCATAAGTAGTATCGCGTTCCCACCAATCCATGTTCTCATAATGATCCAGCGTAGATTGATGCACCTCTTTGCTCAGGTAGTAATTTTGGGCAGTACGATTCTTGTCTATCGCGCGCTTATGCTTACGACCAAGGGCTTGCTCTACATACTGAAATCGAGATGCTCTATCGTACTGAGCAAACTTATCTACAGATGGCTCAGTGGGTGCATGCGCCATGCGGCGACCGGGTGGCACCAATTGACGTCCAAAGTATTGTAAGATAGCCTTAGATTGCTGATCGTCAGCACTCAGAGATGAGATATTGCTCATGATCTATATTGGATTGCCTAAATAATTATTCTGTGGCATATGAATACAAAAAAAGATTGCTCAACCATGATCAGAGGTTAATCTGAACCAGAATCGGATGTGGCAGGACTCTTCTGAGTTTTGGTATTGACCGCTATGATCGAATTGATCACCTGGTCATATGAGATATGCGGATTGTTCTCATAGATTATGTACGCAGAATTGAATGTGATAGGAATATCCTTGACTTGAAGTTTAGGTCTCTTCTCATCATCATAGATACGCGGAGTCTGCTTATTCTTCTTGTTGTACGATTTGATTTCATTCTTGAGTTGGTCGTTGTACTCGCGAATATCCGAATTGTACTGATCGATATACTGATTGCGTTCTCGCACATAATGCTGTTTCGCATTGATGATCAAATTGATAGTATTGGCATTGAACGTAGTATTGATTATCATTGTATGAGTATCCGCATACATTTTTTTCACGGCATTAACTCGTTTAAGTTGGCCTCGCGTCAAGATAGTCTTTGTATCATCAGGATCGATAGGCTTGAATGCTCCGAAGTGAGTGATCAGTTTAGGATCCTCAGGATTGATTGTACTCTTGTACGACTTATCGACCAAGTGATTCAAGATCTCTTTGTTGTAGAGCAAACTCTTGTCGAGATCTTCTTGAGTCAGATCCGCAGTGAGTTGCAGGTGATCTGTACGTTCGATAAGGTCGGCATTTTGCTTGGTAATCTTGTTGCCATAATCGAGCAATTGATCAATCTTACTATTCTGAGCTTCATCTCTGACTTTAGCTTCCTCAGATTGTTTTTGAATCGCTTGCTCCAACCTATCAATAGCATTATCCTTCTCTTGAAAGAGCTTACGATTTGCATCTTGATGGATATTGTCCAGAATGATTGATATTTTGATAGCATATCGCGGTTCCAACCAAGCGAGGAAATGATCAAACAATAGTTTATGAACATAAGTACCTTTAAAGTTATTATCAACTCCTTTAACAAGTTTGTAATAAACTGTTTCAAGTCCAGTTTGCTTCATACACTCACTAATAAGTGATTTAGTTGAATCATTAAGAAACCAATGCTTAGAATATTTGTGTTTGGATGGGTCAGTAAGAATTCTTACCGACCCAATATTTTGTGTGTTTGGGTTATTTTCACCAGCAGTTTGGAATTCCAAGTCCGCATGATTTTCGGTAGCATCAATTTCAAGCAGATTTTTGATCTTTTTAGCTATTTTGGTAATGTTGTAAAATCCAGATTCATTATCGCGAATGATTTCCAAGCGTTCATCAATGCCATTTTTGAGAATGGAGAAACGTTCGGAAGTAGGCATAGTGCTCATGGTCAGGTATTGGGATTGATTCGATAGCTATCGATTGTATTCAGTAGGGTCAATGTCAATTTTGGGTAAATCAAACATATTCACGAATTTGCAAAATCAAGATATGTATTGATGTATTAGAATACCGTTCATAGCTTTGTAAGTTGCCATGATTTGTATGGTTTGAAACAACCTCCAACACGTGTTGGAGGTTATAATATTATTCAAAACCTACTTGTTGAACCGGCTCGGACACGTGTCCGAGCCGGTGATTACACGAATCGCTTACTTTTTTTGTTCGAGTTCAAGGTAATAAATGGTTTGGTTCGCTTGCTCCAATAAGCATCTAATTTGATTTCCATTCTATTCAGATACAAATAATAATTTGGGTACTCAGTTAGGTGAGCCATAGCTATACGCAATGCTAATTCTATATCGTCATTGATAATGTTTGTCATGGCACCAAACCGTTTCCCATGTTCCAGTTCGACCATAATTGCATCACGCAATGTTTCTTTGGAGATTACATTTGTATCGATATGATATTTGGCGACCAACTGATCGATTTTTTTATTTGACACTCGCGGCATTTGGAATATATATCAAATCAAAAAAAAATACAATTGATTACTCCGAATAAAATAGCATAACATATGATAGCTCGCGTTCGGGTACATTGTTCATACATTGTTCAACAAATATCTGCAGTGCGTCGAATCGCCGAGCAAACTCGGACTTATTCAAACTCAAATCACCATTTTTATTTTGCCGGAAGCAGCCCTTGATAGTCTTGCCATCACATGAGTACTTGTCCGGATTCAATCGAATGAATACAATCGGACGGCGACCCAAATCATTAAACAATTCCATCGTACGACGATTATCACATATAGACTCATATCCTACATGCTGATCTTCATCAATCTCTACTATGATCGAATGGGTCAAACAATCGAGTAATCCATCTGGGCGACGCTTCGAACATCCACCTGAGACTGTCTGATCAAGTATCATTTCTGGATGAGACTTCTGCAGTGCGAGCATGAATGCATGTTCTTTGACCTTATAGTTTCGGATGCGAGGATCATCAGGATGTAGGTAGAAATGACAGCGAGCACAATTAGGCTTGTACTTGCTATTCATTATAGTCGAATTACAAGTCTCACATTGCTTGGATACCACATTGAACATGCCCTCACTCGCATGTTCCTTACAGTGCGTTGGTCTCTTAAATTCAAATCCAAAGTTGGGGTGCTTCTGACAATCTGGATGCGCACATCGCTTAGATCTCACATCGAACATGCCCTGACTCGCATGTTTCTTGCAATGTGTAGCTTTTTTAAATTCAAATCCAAATGATGGTTGTTTTTGACAATTTGGATGCACGCATCGCTTACTGACCACATCGAACATGTCCTGACTCGCATGCTCCTTGCAGTGCGTAGGCTTCTTTAGTTCAAGCCCAAATGATGGTCCCTTTTGACAATCTACATGCGCGCATCGCTTACTGACCACATCGAACATGCCCTCACTCGCATGCTCCTTGCAGTGCGTTGCCTTTTTCAGTTCAAGTCCAAATGATGGTCGCGACTGACAATCTGGATGCGCACATCGCTTACTGACCACATCGAACATGTCCTCACTTGCATGCTCCTTGCAGTGCGTTGCCTTTTTCAGTTCAAGGCCAAATACGGGTTGCTTCTGACAATCTATATGCACGCATCGCTTACTGATCACATCGAACATACCCTTACTCGCATGTTCCTTGCAATGAGTAGGCTTTTTTAATTCAAGTCCAAAATTGGGGTGCTTCTGACAATCTATATGCACGCATCGCTTATGACTAACATCGAACATGTCCTCATTCGCATGCGTCTTGCAGTGCGTAGGTTTCTTAAGTTCAAGTCCAAATACCGGTCGCGACTGACAATCTGCATGCGCGCATCGCTTATGCACCACATCGAACATACCATCACTTGCATGCTCCTTGCAATGTGTAGGCTTTTTGAATTCAAATCCAAATTTGGGTTGCTTCTGACAATCTGGATGCGCGCATCGCTTACTCCGCACATCGAACATGCCCTCACCCGCATGAGTCTTGCAATGAGTAGGCTTTTTTAATTCAAGTCCAAAATTGGGGTGCTTCTGACAATCTACATGCGCACAATGTCTGGGCATGGTATTTATATTTGATATGAATACGATCAATTTTAGGCATTCAATAAAAAAAATACATAGCTATCATAGTATATATCTTTTAGCTCGCTTGATTATGGCACGAACTATCTTATGCAGGCGCCGATTGTTGAACAAGATCATAGCATTAGCCGGTAAGAATTTTAGTTCGGCCACTTCTATTAACATATGCTGATTATTGAAGTCAAATCGTGGATGCTTATGAGTATTGATCACGGCCATGTAGTAAATGTACTTGTATCGAATTCCACCATCTGAAAAAGTGTAATCAATCGTATGCTCATCGAATAACAGCCGATAATCGCTCTTCTTCAAGCCGGTTTCTTCCTCAAACTCGCGCACTGCCGAATCCATAGGGATCTCATTTTTGTTGAGCCGACCCTTTGGGATTTCCCACAACAGATCACAATGTTGAGATTTGTTGAGCAAGTCCAATAAGTACTGACCATCTCGATACTCGCACAGCTGATTGAATTTTTTTTGCGACTTGTTGTACATATTCTTATCTGCATTTTTGATTGGATCTCGAACCCAGCAATGCATCCAGATAGTGTGGAAGTTCCGTCCGCGAATCAACACCTTCTCATTGATAGTCATCTCGCTAAACATGAACTCAAGATCATAATGACGCATTGGATCATACCGCCCGCGGATGAAATCTATGAAGGCATAGGTAGCTCTCTTCTTGATCATTAGGACTTCATAGTTGCGAGTCTCTGGGTTGCGGCGCACGCATGCTATCCCATAGCTTACTACAAAATTATTAGTCTTGGTCTCAGAATTGATGCGTCTAATTGGAATATCCATAAGTAATGCAGATGCGTAGCTTCTACCTAACATACTATTGTACGAAACTATATATTAATGTTCATTGTCTTAGTTTCTTCAGTAAATGCTTTGCTTAGGCAGTACTATCTACATCCTGATACCCAATCTCAAGAGGAACTCGAAAGCACTTAGACTTGAATATGACTAAAGGCAATGCGCTCGTATCTGGGCTAACAATTGTAGTGAAGTCGATATCGGTCTTGACCACAGTCCCAGAGATCACAGTAATCTTGATTCCACGTGGATTATTGATCAGATTGAGTATATTCGCATTTGCAGCATCATTTAGCGTTGTCAGTCCGATCACTATAATCACATCATTCGTAGTAAGATTATGCGCTGATCCAAATGTGATTCGCCCATCAGTAGTTGCATAGTTGAACAGAGTTGGTGTCATCCGATCAAGATCAAACTGAATTGGATACTGAGGGTCATTCCACTGAATGCTTACATCATCTAAGTAAGTAAGCGGTGGATCAAATTTACAGTACTTGTTAGTCGGAGTAAGCTCGACCATGTTGGTATCGAATGTACTTCGAACATAGGTAAAGCTGAAATGCACGGTTTCATTATTCATTTGATTTGAGATGATGGCGCCGTTGTTCCTAAGATCAGTAAATGTCAGTGTGATCTCTTGAGTACTATTCAATGCAGCCAAAGTAGCACTGTATGGCAATCTGAGAGATCCTATCTTCAGGTAGGTAATATTCTCAGGAACCAGCCGAGATGGTACGATTCCTGTATTGAGCAGCGCGCGATCATTGCGTGATGCAAGAACAAATCTGAAAGCAGATACCTGGGTACCTCTATCGCTTGATATATCTCGATTGATCGAATCGATTAGTACATGCATACTACGATCAACCCATTGATTGAGCGGCCCAAGTATCGCACTATGGCGAACCTTCTTGGTGGGTTTCTTGTGCATGGCCAGAGCCTTTTCATTCAACATGTTCTGCTCGGCGATGAGATCTGCTTTGGATATGTGGTTGAGATACATTTGAATCAAGCGCTGGTGAAAGTCATCTTTGCTTTCAGATTGTGATCTGATATAATTGAGATTGCGCTTACGGCAGAACTGTGTGACATTTAGCATCATAGTATCATCGGGAATGGCTTGCAATTCTGCACAGATTCCTTTGATGACCACGACATACTCTTCTGGATCCATGATAATGCCTATATTAAGTAGTGTAGATATCTGGAAAGCATCGTAGAATTCTTAGTTTATGTATTCGATCTCAAACTTGATCGACCATTGCGTGTTTAGTTTGATATGCCGACCAGAAGAGGTCTTCAGATAGAAATTGATTGTCTTGGATGTAGATAGATTTTCATTATACTTCTTCGCAAGTAGCGAGGCATGAATACGTATGCGATGCTCATCTGTAAAGGTTGGCATGTATGAATTATTTATAATCTGACTTACCGGAATGGTGAATAGACTATCGTAGAGTGTGGCTCGACCTTGCGATTCCGATACGATTAGGCTGGTATCGTAGTTGTATTTGATCAGATCACTACATACAAAGAGATACTCCGCAACATATGCATGCGTGAATATGGCCGCGATCTGTGTGCTTGTTATTGAAGTAAGTCCCAAATAGATTGCTTTGTTGAACCCCAAATGTCGATGTAGCGAGCCATAGTTATTGCGCCCATCACCTCGATCGAATCTAAATCCGATACCAAAAGCCACATTCTTATCCGTAGTGATCGTAAATTTGTAGGTACTATAGTCAAATGATACACTGAAGGTTGGATTTCCGCTGAACTCAGCTCCATATCTATTCAATTCTATTTGTAAGTAATTTATGAAATCGATTACGTTATAGATATATCCATCGACTATAGGCAAACTGATTGTAGTATCCCGCGGGTCGAGGTAGTTAGGAATCAGTACATTGTTTGAGTCATACAGATCCATTTTGCATGCGATATCAGTTGGTTGATCATACTGTTTGAATATAGGATCGTATGCTTTGTTCGATACACGAATAGATTCATATGCATAGATTGGCGGAACATTACCCCCTTTGTACGAGATATCTCCGGAATATATATCATTTCCAAATCCAATAAGTGGTCCGAGCGAATTCTTAGAGGTAAAGTCGAGAATGAAATCTACATTATTATTGGTGAAGATCGTATAGTTGCTCAGCAAATCACTATTGTCTCGATATACATCCTGATATGAAGTGATCACAGCTGAATGATAGACTTGAAAGACAGTTGTGCCAATAGTATTATTGATACTATCGGCAATTAGAGTCGCCAGCTCATCATCGGATTGGATAATGGTAGAAAGAGGCTTGTTGATTGCGAGTGTGATAGAAACAGCAGCGCCTGTCGATGGATATGTAATAGAAAACTCATAATTGGATGTGCCAATCGTCTCATACTCAAAGTCAATAAACATATGTTTGAGGTTGATTGCATCTATTCGCCCACTGAAGATAGAATTGGGAAGAGTGATATTTACATCGTTGTTGATGTCGCTCAGCTCATCGCGATGCAAATTGGATACGATGAATGTGCGTTTATCTACTCCCATGCTTGACTATATACTTATAGAATGAGTTAGATCTTAGTATGGGTTGTCGGTTGGATTGTTTCGTACGCATAGTAGAAAATCTTATTCGTACCATTCGCCGATCTATACTTGGTCTCTGTATCTATTATAAATTTACGAATGCGTTCTGATATCTCGATCTTCCTTTCGGAGGCATCGACCTTTATTTTCATACGCTTGGCCAATTCTATTAGGTCCTTTTGCTGCATAAATATTGGAGTAATACCTTTAGAACTGCGATCAGTAAGATCTCTAATCTTGAATGTGCTTTCAATATTATTCCCGCGTTCTTCATATCCAAACAGCTTGTACGGATACGTCCATGACTTGCTCTGAACAATTGTGCTATACTCATTCCAGACAGGCACTACATCTTTACGTGGAGGTGTTGATACAATAGATTCGATAGATAAGAGCTTTGGAATATATTTTGCATAGTGGCCGATTGGTACATAGCTGTAGTTGATTCGTTTAGGCAATACCTTAGCATGTATGGCATCAGTCCAACTTGCGCCTGTCATAGCTGTGTATTTCTTATAGAAAGGCTCCACGATTGTGCCTATAGTATCTCGAATAGTAATAATTAGATTCCGGTTGCTATAGTACTCGATTAGATCTATTATCAATGAACCGTATATACTTTTCCATGACCCATGCGATACAAATATGTGCAGAGCTATATTCAGAATACAATACTCGATCAACTTGATATGTATCTCCAAAGTAAATTGACTCATGCGTTTGGCGATAGATCCATCAATTGAATTATTCTTATGGTATTCGGCATACAGATCCGCCATGATATCATCAATATGTACCAACTCATTCCACTGATTGGATAAAGTTTCTAAATCAATCGATTGGTCAGGAAGATTTGGAGAGTTCCTGGTAATCAACTTGTGCAGATCATTAGTAGCTGCAGCTACTGGATCCAGATATATTAGATCCTTGTCGGCCATCTTACTATACTTGATGTAGAAGGATTGATTGTCTAATCCGACTACTGTCTTGGTATGGCTATATAGAGATTCTACCAGATCGGACACCTTATTAGTATGGTCGATTACTAAACCAGTATGCTGATAATAGCATAGATTATCCAGAACATACTCAATGATTTCATCTGATATCATCGTAGGATCAGCTTCTACCGCAAACGGTGGATCATGAATCATTTTAGTCAAATCAGACTTGAAAATTGCCGGCTGGAATTCTACTAGGATGCGCTTGATTATGTAGGTACATATATCAACTTCTTGCATATAGAAGAATGTGTTGCTGCGCAGAGAACCCATTCTACTAACTGGATATGCCTTCATTGTGCGATACTGGTCATATAGCGGCATATCCAGAGGAAAAGACTCTCCAATCAGTTTTGGGACCTCCCTCTGCTTAAATCTAAAGTTGATCAAATAATCTAAAGATTGTTTGAATAATACTTGTTCAATTGTCAAGATCTGTTTATACAGGCGCATCTTCTCAAAATAGTTTGACTCCTCACTTGAAAGCTCATTACTTGCATGCAGCGAACTTACAAATATGTATAGCCTAATATTGCGAGCATCTGGAGGCAATAATGCATGCGATTGTTTTCGAACCCCTCGGCCTATAATTTGAATTAGCTCAGAAATGCTTGCAGGTTGGTGTGCAACCATCAAATGGCGACAGGCCTTCAAGGTATGTCCCTCACGCATGGCCTTAGATCCAAGTAAGATCTTGATCAGGCGACCATCCGAATTCTCTTGCGAATTGTATTGTCTGAGCCGACTATTAGCAGCTTGCTTGCTAATATAACCAGTGACAACCGCGAATCTCACTGGCACAAACTCGCAATTGGACTTCTTACAGTTATGATCTTTGTACATATGCGCACAAGTCATACAGATACTATCTGCTTGAGGTACATCATCTAACTCAAGCAAGCCATTAGCTTTGAATATGCTGGTTAGCAAATTGGTACCAGTCGTCTGTACATATGGATGATATACAAAGATCTTTCCATGTTCAGGCGCGCGCAGGTTCAATATGTGTTTGACTATATTTGCATACTTCTCTGAACATACCCCAAGCTTATCTACAGTAAATGAATCGCTGACCAATATCCCAGGAGCAGATTCCTTATATGGGGATGTACCCGATTTGATCTCTTGCTGCACATCTATGTACTTAGACAAAAGTATATCCTTCTGAGCAGAAAGAAAGGCAAAATCCTTTAATGTGCTACCTCGATTAGTTCCCTCGGAATCCTCATTTACAGTTCGTAAAGATATTAGATACTGATCATAGATATCTTGATGCAATTTCGACATAGGACATCGTATAAATTTGATATATGGAATATTTGGGATGTCTTCTCCCATAAATAAGGCTGCTGGATAATGAATCGGATTATCATCCATGATATAGCTAATATGCCCAGATACTCTCCTACCAATTAGAGACAACCCACGATTTGTAATTTCTTTGGATTCGCTGTCAAATATATCTGAATGCGATACTCGATTGGATTTCGAATTCAATAGATTGATTACTGGAATAATCTCGGTTGGAGATGTTGCTATTGGCGTTGCGGATAGAAATAGCCAACGCAGACAATATTCATTAGCAACTGTCCATTGCGAATTATAGAGTTTGGGTTCGTCAAAATAGTCTTTGATGATTTCCAAAACGAGACCATATCCATTCACATCGCCTTGATAGTAGGCATTGTGAATCTCATCGCAGATTATTAAACTATGCTTTAATGATTCGATGAATGATCGATTCAAACGAATGGATCCATCGCGTACCCAGGAGCGGATCTGGGCTACATCCATCTGATTTATAGTATCGGTATCTACTGAAGCCAGGTTGCGATGTTTGGCAAGCATCTTATTCAAGTCATCCCCATTGATCGCCCGATTGAATAGCTGCCGATACCCATAAAACTGGAAAATCCCAAGCATCCTACGATCCGATATGCGGCGGTATAATTTTACTTTGAGGTTCTGCAGCTTTTCTACAATTGCATGAGACTGGTGCGCATTCTGTTGCAGTTCTTTTAGTTCAGCAAGCTCAGCGGAACTTACGAATCCGAATTCCATATGACTAATCAACTCATCTTTGAATATGTCCTTAGTATAGCCAACTACCATAATAGAATGGATATCATCATACAATTGCCCCTTATCTCGCACCATAAACTCTCGGTATTGTTTCTGATATTCAATAGCTACCGATAGCGATGTAATAGTCTTACCGGTACCAGTGCCATGGATCAGCAGTAGTGATTTATGTTCAGATAATGGATTGAACAAATTGCGCACAAATGCCTGATATGTATTCAACTGTAATCGCTGAGCCTGATTGATCATATCATCTACTAAGGTAGGGCGCCCAACATGCGCATCTGAATATATAGAGTACTCTTTCGCCAAAGATAGATCTAAGTGATCTACAATGGCCAACTCTTCGGAATTCTCCGATTGTTTTTTTACTCGTGGAGGCATCCTATATACTATAGAATCGAATTTAGTGGGATGGATTGTTTTTGCTCGAGTTGGATAAAAAAGATAGGTGCGCCTATCTTTGCATCGTCGTAATATAGAGGCATGCAAGCGACTGAATGTGCGCTCAATCGTGCGCCTAATGCGCAAGGATCCTGTTTGGACTCGGCCCATATCCAAACTATAGCTCAGCATGCCAAAGGTAATTCAATTGCAGAAATCCGTAAAGAAACCCAATGTACATCGGACGAATGTATTCTAACTAAGATTGAATTACCAGTAGAAGTACGAGATAGAATTACCCGAGAGGCTCTGAAGACTAAAGCTGGGTCTCTACATGGAAACTACTGGATCAACAATACAGAAATCGATACATGCCTTAGCCAAATGCGTAAGCAGTATCCCGGGTTTGCCCATACATTTATCCATATGTCTGATATGAAGACCTTTCCTCCAAGTAATCTGCATTCATATAATTATCAAGTGCATCCTCTAACGGATATTAATCTTCCTGAATGTCTAAAGGGAGCGCTTACGAAGCAACCACCTTGTCCGCAGCTATCTACTGTAGATAATTCTCCTTTGAAATCAATTGGAATTGTATTCAATACAGATCGATCCACAGGATCTGGGCAGCATTGGTTTGCAGTATATATATCTATTGATGCTAAGGATCCGCTCTCTCCGAATAAGGCTATGATCACTATCGAGGTATTCAATTCGAGTGGTCTTGATATCGATAGCAAACCATTTCAGAAATATTGGGCCGAGCAATGTATCGAAATCGCGCGATTCACAGGACATACCTGCAAGTACAAACTCGTATCTACGGTAGCTCATCAACGCGATGATACTGGAAACTGCGGCAGTTATAGCCTATTCTACATCTATAGTCGGCTTAAGGGTGCTCACCCAGAAGAATTCAATCGACCAAACAAAAAGATTACAGACGAGACCATGCAGAAGTTCAGATCGGTGCTCTTCACCAAAGCCAATTAGCGCATATTTGTCGTATAAAAAAAGATAATCTACTCGGCATGATGAGTCTCCACATCATCATCGCTCGAATCGGACGACTCCTTTGATGAGGCGGCCTCTTTCTTTCCAGGCTTGTCTTCCATCAAACTCATAATCTTATCGAGTGTAGTAAATACTCCGCTTAGCTTAGGGTCTTGCTTGGGCATAGACTCGGCACGCTTGCGGAAGTGGAAGATGATACGCTTGAATTGGCCCATGGTTTGTGTGTCGATATGCAAATCGCCAGATAGATCATTGATGAAATTCTCAAAGATAACCACCGGATTGCCGCTCGCAACAAAGTCCTTGTAGTAGCTGCTCATTCCATTCTTGAGCAGATCGACACTATTTTCAATCAGGCGAAAGGCTTTGTCGCATCGTGGAATTTGTTTCTTGGCCGCGCCAATAGCTTGCACAATCAACTCGGACAGCTTGTCTATATCTACATCTGGACTGGATACGATATTGTAGATGTCCTGCGTGGTGATGTAGATCATGTTGAGAGTGATCAAGATATACATCTTGGCATCGGCCAGTTCCTTCTTGTCTGAAATATTCTCAGCAAGAATATGACTGAACAAGTGCTTGAAGTTAATTCTACAGAATGTAAATAGAGTCAGATCATCGCCAACTGCGCGTTTGATGAACGCATCACTTAGATTTGCCCGATCCTTAAGACAGTCTTCGCCTTGACGCAGGGCCTTACATACTTTGAGATACTCTTCGATTACAAAAGATTCTTTCATGGCCTGATAGATATAGATCAGATTGTCCGGAGTAATCTCTTCATCAATGTATGCATCCGCACGATCCACATAGTCAATCAGATTCTTGACCTCAAAGTCAAAGAACGGATCCTTGCCGATCTTGGTGGTCAATCGATCGAGAATCGCTTGCTTGAACTTCCGCAAAAGCTTATTGCATCGCTGGATCGAATTCTTAAGTCGATTGTACTTGTCTTGTACAATTTCAGGATCCAGTTTGGATGGATCCCCGGTAAGCTGTTGAAACATATCCATAAGTTCTGCTTGATCAAGATCGGAGCTGCCCTGCTGAACAACTCTATACTGCTTGCGACCTCGTCCCATTTTAAGTCAGCTGTAGAAGTATATATCTTATACGTTATATTGAACTGACGCACACTCAGATTTAATGACCGACTACTTCCGCACATATAATAAAACTCTCAAAGAATTGATCGATCTGATCAGCAATGAGATGCCTAAGGATCCATTGATCGAAACAATCAAACGAGGATACACAGCAATGGTCGCTACCGACCGCACTATCTTGCTGACTGAAAGTGGGCCTGAGATCTTTGCCTTTCGTGATTATATTTCTGAAGGCAGGTGGGATGAGCTAATCAATCGTCCATGGGAAAAGGAAGAGATCAAAAGTATGAGTGATACGGATCAGCAGACTGTTTGCAAGTTGATTCCCCTTCTGCGTAAGGTCTGGGCTGAATATGATGCCGATGAAAAAAAATACGTGCAGCGCCTTATCAAAACATTGCTCTCAGAGTATGTCAAATATAAGATGAACGAGACCTAAATGGCTTTTGTGTCTTTTCAAGATAATTGAATGCATACTGGTTCATCCAATCAGTTGGTGGGTTGTCTATTTTTATACTTTCTACGATAATCTGCGGCCGTGGTTTAGGTCTATAGTGATATGGCTTACGATCACTAATTGGTCGATACCGAGTAGGTTGGTGATTAGATGTTATAGGTGCTTCAAACGTATATCCCATTACTGTGGCAATGAACAGCTGAACCATTGCGGGCTCATCATCTACTTCGAAGTATTCATTTCCGGCGATGAGAGCATACCGCTCATTGAATGCTTTTTTTATTTTTCGCTCGGTAGCAAGGGCATCCTCTCGTTCAATCATACACAAATAGCGAGTACCAACCTTATATGATCGAATCCGATTCAAATTGTTTAATGAGGACATCCCGATCTTGTATCTATGCGTGCCTACGAGTTCCGCTGGTTGAATGCAATATACATATCCCATTTGGAGAATCTACTTCAGAATATATACTATATAGTATGAATCAATTTAATGCAAATGAAACATTCTTTGGAGACCTTCTGAGCGAATGGATTGAATTTGTCCATACCACTATCAGCACAGAATACGATCTGTCTGACTTTTGTATATCGCCACATGATTTTGGATATGAATCATATGCAGCTACCATTCGTGCAATTCTATCCAATTGTAGTACTGCCGATATTCTAAATTCGATCAGTGGTAGATTAGACATAGATAAATTTATTAATCTCGCGCATAATGCATGGTCTGACAATTACATCCAATGGAAGAGTAGAGAATATACCAAAGCTGGCAAGGACTATACCCAAACATTCAATACGTTCGATCGCAATGATAAATCAACTACGGCCGCATGCCACTTGTCAGATCATGATCTTAGTATGTATAGCGATCTGATTCAAACTATAATCGGACGGCTGCAAAAAAAGATACTCGAGGCCGGGATGGCTCAGCTCAATATATGAGCTACTTAAAGGCAGGCTTAATAGCCTGGAACTCTTTTTTTATGGCGATCACAGCTTGCTTACACAACTCCTCAGCCTGTGGATGAACAATATCGATTGCGCATTGTCTCTTAGATGGATGCTCCTCACGCATAGCCACATAAGATATACTTGGACAAATTGCATAGATATAGGTAGAAAGTAGATTGCCAATAGTGTGAGTCTCATTCAATATAGGTAGCTTATATACATCGAATTCAATTTTTGCAGACGAATAGTCAATCAGATCCAATCTATTACAGATACTATCAATAGCCTTAATTACATGTTCTTTGGGATGCATATTGCCAGGCATTTCAATTACCATTCCAAAGTGAGTGGGTGGAGATCTATCTGATTTTCCAATATCAGATTCAGATGAAGAAGTATTTTCCATATCATAGTTGAGTACTTCCATTCCAACACGACCAATTGCCGCGCGCGAATTTAGGTATCCATAGGTCTCGGCGACTGTAATATTACTTATCGAGATTGAATAAGTCGAGTTGATACTACAAATTGGAATTCCTTGATCGATACCTTTGACCACAGTACCTCTTTGCTTGATATGTGCAGACATGACATCTACATAGGTATCACTCTTGTTCTCAAATACTAATGCATAAGTGGTACCAATTGGTGTCGATTGTGGAATTGGAATCATTTCGATACGCTTGCGAATGATATCGGCATCGATCCATGGATCGGTAGTCATGATATCAGCCATAGATACGGTAAGATATCGTACAGGTATCTCACTCATTATTGCTCTACGGAGACCATTCACAAATGTATGGTTGGTCGAAGTAAGTTCGTATTGAAGAATACTGTTTGCCGAATCTGGAATGAGATGCTTGAGTGAGCTATAAGGAGTGCCAGCCAATTTGATTTGGTGTGTGGTCAATTTTAGATTTTGAATAGCAGTTTGGGAAAGCATCGCGATTGTACGTCTATATATATAAGCAGGGCGATCAATTTTACGAAATCTCATATCTAAGAATGGCTAACCTTCAGCGAGTAGGAATATTACTTAGAGACTCAGAAGAGAGCGATGAGCATAATATTCGTATAATGGAGTATTTGAATGATCGTATTCACTATCTAAATGATGCGGGGTATGCAATTGCAATCGATATTGTTTCCGATGATAATCTAAATAGCTTTGTGCGGAAGGGGATTGTTTCTATTCCAGCATTGGTATTAGATGATGAAACTGAATATGGCGTGAATGCTATCATCGCAACCTTGGCCAAGCTGGAAGTAGCGAACCCACCCAAGAGTAAAAAAAGTAAATTCCTTTCTCGAGATGATGCGGATCCAGATGAAGAATATAGAGATAAGATTCTCAAAGAGATGATGTCTGGAGAAGAAGATCCTAAGGATGAGATCGTTCCATCTAGTACGAATATGCGTGGTCAAGATATGGATATGCCGCCTTCTAAACAAGAACTGGCAGCCAAAATGGCCAAATATGACGCAATATATGCAAGCCGTAATAAGAAGGGCCCTCCATCTGGACGCAAGAGTGTCGCGCCGCCAGTTGCTAAAGCACCAAGTGCCAAGCAGAATGTCGAAAAGTTGATTGCTAAGGAGGGATATGATGCAGCTGAAGCCGCATTTATGCGTGATATTGCCAGTAGATTAGAATAAGTATTATAACTTTTTTTTGATAATCAAAATATAATCATGTCCAATACTATACAGTCTCCGATCACTCATATACACGTTCAACCAGCCATGAGTTCATTTGCCCATATTCATACATATAATCCAACAGACCATACTTTCGAGGAGGCCCATCTCGATGAGTACAAGAAAACGCCAGGATTTGCCATTCGTAATGTCAAAGGATACAACCCATATATGCTCGGCCCACTCATGTTTGTGCCTGGGCCAAATAGTTTGGCACAACGAGCCAAGCGTTTGGCGAAAGAGCGGTTCTATGTCACGTATAGTGATTGGCAAGATATCCTTTTGACCATGGCTTCTATTGTGGGTATCCTATTACTTTGTATTACCTTTTACACCTCCTGGAATTCAAATGTGCATTTGGAATATGTGTATAATGATCCAGCCGATGCAAAGTCCAAACCAGAACAACTGGCTGCATACAATGAGACCTGGAATGGAAAGGCATATACTACAGGCAAAACGGTTCTCTCGGCGATTCCTGCTATGATTATTATTTGGCGCATATTCAAACGTACCACCATTCATCGACCTGGCCATGAGATCACATCAGAAACAGTTCTTCAACGTATGCGTGCGCGTAGGGATGCGGCACGCCGAGTTGCTATTTCTAACTAATTCATGAATTCTGAATTCATTGCAGAGAATATACAGCATGAGTGATCAATCAGTAAGCAATCCATCAGAATCGGATGAGTCCTTTTATAAAGAAGGCGCTCGCCGCATGATCGATGAGGGATTAGAGCTCGCGAGTAAGATCATTCACTATATGGGCGTGAATAAGGATAAATTGGATAAGCTCGATCGTAAAGATCGCAAGCGCACTATCCTCAAAGAAAGAGAAGACTTTAATACATTTGCACAGGTACATCCCATTGTATTCGAGTACTTAGCCGTTGAAGCGGTATTCAACAGAAATGCATTCAAACGATACATTCGGGCAGCATTCGGCAAGCCTAAGACTGATGCAGAGCAAGCTGAGATTGCCAGAGATAAAAGAAATGTGTATTACTTCAAGAATAAACAATATGCCTTGTACTCCAAGTATCTGATGCAGGAAACTAATCCGCATGTCAGTATAGATGCGATCAATCAGGCCTATAATAGTATCGTTGCAGAACTCAACTCGAATACTAAGCAAATGCTTGATCAGTTTGAAGAGGCGCAGAAAAAAACAGAAGCGCGGGATGCAGTGCTCTCGGAAGAGAAGCGAGCCGAGCTGATTGAAGCTCTTAAGCAACGATTAGGCGCTGATTAGTTTCTCCAATGCTTTGCCCACATCTTCTGGTTTGAGCAATGATTTGGATGTGCTCATACACAAATTCAACTCCATTGGAGCAGTAATCGTACTCTCTTTAGAGTCGCTCGCATCGGACTCAACTATAGGCGTTGAGTGGAGACCGATCTGTATGTAGCCGATGATTGGATCGGCCTGTTCTTGTTTTTTTTCGAGAGGGATCGCCTCCAATTCTTCCATGATTTCTATAGGATTCGCGCCGCCAAAAATATCATCGCCGCCTTGCACCGAGTCAAAGTATGCGAGACCAGACCCACTGCCATATACCGACTGTACATATGATTCAAACACGGAGTCGGCCATGGTGTATATTCGAATGAATATCTTTTAGGACTGGTCCAAATGAATTCGCTGTAGCTTAGTCATAATCATATTGTCCATCTGGCGCAATAGTTGTGGATCTAAGTAGTCCAATTCAATATGGGTACCTCGCGCGGATATAATAACAACCACATTATCGGCAATCGGAATGTGAGTCTTAATCAAAGAGCATATGTCGATATAATCTGTACGATCCAACTCACGGATGCTTGCGCGAATTCTCTTCTTAATTAGATCATCTTCGGCGGTATGCAAGTTAGATAGAGCCTTGGATGTCGATTGCGTGGGGGAAATTGGTTGGTTGGCAGTCATGTTCTACATATACTATGACCTAAGTGATTCGAGTGTATCTATCTCAAAAAAAGTAGCTTAAGCCAATCGATTCTTCTCATATAGATCCCAGATATATTGGTGCTGCGCAAATGTGCTCGGATCGAGATACAACATGCTCAACTCGCAAATCAAATTCAAGTGCTTGACATATGCAAATATGATTATACTTGTAAAGGATCCATCAGACATTGCTTGGATATCGCTATCGCGAAGCTCAGCCTCAGTAAGTAATGATACTTGCAGATTGCTGAGATTAATTTTTGGATCGATACAGATATATTTTCCTTCATACGATCCCAGACTGCTCATCAATATATTGAGATCAATTTGAGATCCAAATGGTGAGTTAGATTGATCGGTCTTGTATGGATACAAGAGCTGAGTAAAGTACTTCACACGAGTTGGATCGCATGAAGCAAGCAACTGTTGCTTCGCCTCAACCATAGGTAGCAAACTCTCATGAATATGCGTTTGCATCTGTTCAGATACTTTAGGAATCATATAGGCGACTTGAGGCAGTTGATGAGGTGCAAATGGGTATGCCGTGATGAACACTTGATCATTGAGAATCTTGTGCTGAGTCTCGCCCACCTTGATCGGAATGAGATCGCCTACCTTAAAGTAGTTCATCTGATCATCAAGTACAAGAATAGCTCGATAGTATTCATTCGCACATTCGAGTAAATCCGATGGGCCAATTTTGCCTTTGGGAATGATTCGCACCACATGCATACCAGTGATCGTATCGTACTTATCCAACCGCAATACGGTAGCCTGAACAATAACAAACACTCGAATCTTGGCATCCAAATCGCGACGAATCAGATTGGGACGTGAGTACTTAACCAAACTGTCGATGGACCAGATGTACTGCTGATCAAGACATTGCTTCTCATACATCTCTCGAGCAGTGCGAAGAAGCATCGATTTGTAGTCCTTAGAATAAATGGATGCGATATTACCAATCGTAAGATTGAACTCAATCTGAGTAGAGAACTGCATAGTTCGCGTGCCTAAGCTCGTATATTATGCAGGGGTAAATCAATTTTGACTGGCCTAATATACGCACGCAATGTCCAGTCGTCGGTACCAAAAGCTCTATGATATCCCGTCTGTACCAGACTCGATCACCAAGCTCAAGTTCATTCCGCCTACGGATGACTACTACGATCCGGATACTACAGAGAACTTTCGCAAAGAACTGCTTAGGTATACCGGACCTGACAAGCCCATCTTCGAACATGAACTTCCACGCAAGGACAATCCACATCGCAATATGATGCTCAGAATGCACGCAACGGGGTCGCCGTATGATCATGATCCATACCATCCAGAGCTCTTCTTAGGAGATCTAACCAAAGATCCCCGCGGAGTAGAGAACCAGCCTAATGTCTCTCAAATGGCAGATCAGGCTCGTTTTCGACAGCAAAGATATATCGCGGGCAAACTACAAGATGATCCAGTCATACTCACCGAAGGAGTCGCACCGAGTCGTCGAGTAGAGCGAGCAGTGAATGGTGGGTTCGCAGATACAGTTACGCGCATGTCTAATCTGTTCGATGATAGTACCGATGCAGGGCTTCGTCGAAGCAATCCCAACCCAGGCAATACAATCCTGCGCGCAGGCGATCAACTCAAGGAGGACCAAAAATTCCATCAATCTACCAGTGAAAAGATTATTCCATCGATGGGATATAATCCTGCAAGCTTCCTGAGCAATCAAGTGGGTGTGCGATGGATGGAACAGCCAGAAGCCAAATTCGGACTCAGTTCCGTTTCTAACACATACCGATCCAAAGGTGAGGTGGATGAAGCGGCAAAGGCTGCCTATCGTATGGGCTTGCAAGAAGAATCATTTGGAGAGTCATCGACTCCATTCACAGTGTCCGCCATAGCTCAAGTCAAGAGTGCGGTCAAACAAAATAAAATCAACCAGATGAATGCAGAAGTGGTACTGCCATCCGACTCACGCAAGAATAATCTGATCAATCGCATCGCACACCCATCCCGAATGCCAGCAGGTGCTGCCGCTGCTTCTGCTCAATTCACTCAGAAGGAGGGTATGCAACATCGTGCGCATGTCCAAACAACATTGCGACCATTCAATGCAAACAAGCAAGTGAGACTCGGCGTGATGGAACCACTCAAGTTGATTAACCAAGTGCATGGCGATCATAATGGAATGTCCATGCCTAAACGAGACAAGCTCAAGATTATGCGTAGTATTAAGCGAGATTGCAAGGCAATTCGAGTGGGCGCGGAAGGATTTGCCTTGCGATATGCTGCTAATACTAAGGCATTGTCTCGCGCACATACGCATCGAGCTGAACAACTACGAGAGAAGAATGGTAAGAATGCGGCGCCAATGAAAGAAGAGGCCGAACATTATTCTCAGGCTACCTTACATCGACCTGAAGATCGCGTATCCAATGTCCAACGTACTGCGATCAAGTTTGGCAATGTTCAAGAACAACTTGATAGCAATCCTACTGGAGCCGGACAGACCAAGCAGATTCTGCCTATCAATGTAGGCAACTATGAGTTTGATACTGATCCCAGTACCGATAATTCTTACATGACTCGCCGAAATAGCGCACAGAAGATGGGATATATCTTCAATGAACGCATCTATGATAATGATATCTCACCCATGAATGACATAATCAATACACGAAGGTACTTAGGAACCAATGCTGCACAAAAGTCCGAACTATAGAGAATTAGTTGCCTGCATTTTTATGTGCAGACGAATATAAGACTCATCGGCGCTAAGCATTATGGAACCATTCACAGGTAGCTGTACGAATATATGTAGTATCACCACTCCAATTCCAGACACACTAAGAGCCGCATGCGATACTGGCAGTCAGCAGTATTGCACCACAGATACCAATATTCTTACTGGCAATTGTAAAACTTATCTCAATCGCGTGACGGGCAATATGACTGCGAACAGGCAAAATAAAGTATATGCCAATCCAATTAAGTTCTTGACCAAACCGGGACAAACATTACCCAGCGTTCAAGATTACTACAACGCACTTGGAACCTCAATTACATCCCTTCCAAAGGATGGACCCACCTTGGTCGGATCAGATGTGAAAGATATTGTGACTACTCTCAAGACCAATCCAGATTATGCATCAGATCCTACATATCAGACCTTAACTAAGGCGGCATTTGACTATTGTACTATGGCGACCAATATCGATACCAACTTCTGCGCAGAATCAGGTCCAAATCTATCTTGGGCGGCATTGGAATTTACAAATACTATGAACGCACAGACCGATGCCTTGAAGGCTAAAAACATTTCTGGATCATTGGTGGCCTACTATTCGAGTACTGCTACTCCAACCAAGGTTGCCAGTGATTTGGCTGCTGCCAAGTTGGCACATGCGCGCATGCCAAATACTATGAAACCATTAGATGATATGATATTGAACTCACTTACCAAGGATGATCTACTTGATCCAAATCTTGTTGTTCTACGTGCAGTATCTCCATATCTGCAAACTGGTGTAGATACATTTGTTATTAATCTGATCAATGGATCCAAAAGTTCCTTCTCTCGAGAACGACTAACAGATTCGACAACTATGTATTCGACCACGCTTAGTAGCAATGGGCCCCTCTATAGTCAAGCAGTGCGCACATTCTTATCCAATCTACAGTCCTTCAATACAAACAATAAGATCACAAATGATCCACTGGTCGCCCTTATTCAAACTACTGACAATGCGAATATGGCAGTTTGTTCGACTGGCAATCCATTATCGAATCCTATCTGTGCGCAAGTAGCTAATGCTACTGGATCTGTAAATGCAAGTACTATCTTAGATACTACTGTAGCTTACTGCTCAGACGCCAAAAATGTATCTGATCTGAAATGCATTTCGCACATCAATACCAATCAAAAGGCATACAACATTAATGATGTGAATACAAAGATGCTCAACTACTGTCTATCCACGGATGGGCAGAATGATAATAGCTGTAAGCCTTTCTCAACGATTACTGGATCCGACCAATGGCTGATCAATGCAACTAAGAATACCACTGATAGCAATGGTGTAGTTTCTACGGTATGTGGAACAAGCGGTAATTTGTCCAAAGATACTTGTCAAAATGTTTGTCTGACCTATCCAGAAGTATGTCTTAATGATTCCGTACAGAAATGCGCGAAGTCAGACAATCGCTATTCTACCAATGTGGATTATTTTGAAGGCAGTAGCAAAGAAGAATCCACATCTGCAAGTACCATTATTTACTATATCTTGTACCTATTGGCAGCAATTCTGATTGCATTAGTCATTGCTGGAGGGGTTATGGCTATTGGCAACTCTGATCGCTATCAATGCTTTAGATATAAAAATAACTGTCCTGAGGATAAGCTGGGTGAATATTTTGATTAGATACATCTTATGCCTGAACAATTCATATGAAATACTTTTGAGTTTCTTAGTTATAACATATACCGCACACGCATTATTTCAATCCTTCAGATGTCAGAATCAATTCCATTTCAATTGCATGTAGAGTCTATGCTTGGCATTCCAGACATTGGAGATGGATACATTCAGTATGCGGCTCCAAATATTGTCAAGTTGGAAATTGGCACATACACAACTGTTAATACAGGAATTAGAATTTCTCGATGCCAAACTCATGGAGAGATCCATGTATCGCTTGCCGAGCCATATGATTCCATGATCGAGATTAATAAAAATGTATTCGACCCATACTATAAGCCCCAGCTTACTGTACAACTGTACAACAAGTCTGATCAATATGTCCGTATCGCGCCGGAAGATGTAAAACTATTCAAATACAAATGGATTTCTACATCCGAATCTGTCGAACCAGAGTCTGAGCAATCTACATCCGAATCTGTCGAACCAGAGTCTGAGCAATCTACATTCGAATCTGTCGAACCAGAGTCTGAGCAATCTACATCCGAATCTGTCGAACCAGAGTCTGAGCAATCTACATCCGAATCTGTCGAACCAGAGTCCGAGCAATCTACATCCGAATTTGTCGAACCTGAGTCCGAGCAATTTACATCCGAATCTGTCGAACCTGAGCCCGAGCAATCTACATCCGAATCTGTCGAACCTGAGTCTGAGCAATCTACATCCGAATCTGTCGAACCAGAGTCTGAGCAATCTACATCCGAATCTGTCGAACC
>JACCDV010423320.1_pt1 | contig 37747 bp, 39 predicted proteins | sample 7446131 | NCBI WGS metagenome assembly JACCDV01 (sample SAMN15323448, study PRJNA562643) | freshwater metagenome | isolation source: river surface water | place: USA:Blue River Watershed | collected 2017-08-17
AAATGCTTTGGTGCCGTCTTGTTGCGCCTTGGCAAAGGCGCCCAAACCAGCCAGCCAAATTTGCTGGGCTTGCTCTTTCACGTTGTCAGACATGGCTGCGGGGTCGAATGGGTTTTTGGTAGACATGTGGGCACACTTTCAAATAAAACATAAAGCCGCACTTTAACGCCGAGCGCAGCCAAACAACAAATGAAGTTTAGTTAGACTTCTCTAACAATGAGTAGCGAAAAACCCGAGACAAACCATCAAGCTTGGTACGTGGTCCACACCAAGCCCCGCCAAGAAGCCCGCGCCCTTGAGAACCTCCAAAACCAAGGGTTCAATTGCTACTTGCCCACCATGCAGGTGCAAAAGCTGCGCAACCAAAAAGTGCAGACCATCACCGAGCCCATGTTCAGCCGCTATCTGTTTATCCAGCTTGACGACCAAACGCAAAACTGGGGCTCCATCCGCTCAACCTTGGGTGTGAGCAAGCTGGTTAGCTTTGGCCCGCAGCCAGCCAAAGTGCCACCTGAATTCATTGCATTTTTAAAAGAGGCCCCGCCCGAAACCCTGGAACGCATGTTCACGCCCGGCGACAACGTACAAATTGCCAGTGGCCCGCTCAAAGGCTTAGATGGTCAGTATCTAGCGCACGATGGTGAGACCCGTGCCTTTGTGTTGGTTGATTTGCTGGGGCAGCCGCAAAAGCTGCGCATGGCGGTAGAGAGCCTGCGTGTGGTCTAGCTCAAAGCGATAATTCTTAGATGCATCAAATCGTTCCAGTCATTCTCTGCGGCGGCTCTGGCACACGTCTGTGGCCTTTGTCGCGTGCGGGCTTTCCTAAGCAGTTCTTGGTTTTGTCGGGCACCACCAGCTTGTTTCAGCAAGCGGTTGAGCGTGTCAACCAGTTGGGCGCTGCAGACATCACGGTGGGCAACACCTTGGTGGTGACCAACGAAGAACATCGTTTTTTGTCGCTAGAGCAACTCCGTGAAATCAAAGGCGTGAATGCCACCTTGTTGCTAGAGCCCGCAGGCCGCAACACCGCTCCCGCGCTCACCCTTGCGGCATTGCAAGCCGTTGAAGGCGGCGAAGACCCGATATTGGTCGTGACCCCCGCCGATCAAACCGTGCAAAACCCCGCCGCGTTCCAGCGCGCTTTGCAGCAAAGCATTCGCGCTGCATCAGATGGCGGCATCGTCATCTTGGGCATCACCCCCGACAAGCCCGAAACCGGCTACGGCTACATCCAGCAGTCTGGTAGTGCCGGCGCGCATGGCGAATTCACTGTGGCGCAGTTTGCCGAAAAGCCCAGCCTAGAAGTAGCCCAGGCATACCTAGCCGGTGGGCAACACACCTGGAACAGCGGCATGTTTGTGCTGCGTGCCAGCACATGGCTCAAAGCCTTGCAGCATTTCCGTCCTGACATTGCGACAGCCACACACGCTGCATGGCAGGGTAAAACCGCAGATGCCGCGTTTGTGCGCCCCAACAAACAAGCCTTCATGCAAGTGCCCTCTGAATCCATCGACTACGCCGTCATGGAGAAGTGCCCTGGCTTTAGCTACCCCATCCACATGGTGCCGCTAGACGCAGGCTGGAACGACCTAGGCGCGTGGGACGCTGTGTGGCAAGTCAACCAAGACGGCCACCAAGACGCCCAAGGCAACGTGGTGCAGGGCGATGCACTATTGGCTGACACCTCCAACACCTTTATTCACGCCAGCACTCGCCTTGTAGGCGCGGTGGGTGTGAGCAACCTCATCGTGGTCGAAACGGCCGACGCCGTCTTGGTAGCCGACCGCAGCCAAAGCCAAAACGTCAAAAAACTGGTGCAGCAACTCGAAGCCAGCAAACGCGAAGAGCTGTCATTGCACCGCAAAGTGCACCGCCCTTGGGGGTGGTACGACAGCATTGACGAGGCCGAGCGCTTCAAAGTTAAACGCATCCAGGTCAAGCCTGGCGCGAGCCTGAGCCTGCAAAAACATCACCACCGTGCGGAGCACTGGATTGTCGTCAAAGGCACCGCCGAGGTGACGTGCGGCGACAAGGTCACCTTGCTGGGCGAAAACCAATCCACTTACATCCCCTTGGGTGAAGTGCATCGCTTGAGTAATCCTGGCAGCATCCCGCTAGAAATCATAGAAGTGCAATCAGGCAGCTACTTGGGCGAAGACGATATTGTGCGATTTGAGGATAGCTACGGCAGGGACTTGTAAATGTTTTCTTTTTGTTTATTTTTTTCTGTCGCGCATCGTTGATAATTACAACTTTGCTAATGAGCGAAAGGGCGGTAGCGTGCCCAAAACTTTTTTGTTTTTTAGCCTCCACTCTTGTCAAAATTAAGCTTTCCACAGCACATCGCCATCATCATGGATGGCAACGGCCGATGGGCCCAAGGTCGACACATGCCCCGCACGTTTGGGCACGCCAAAGGCGCCGCGGGCGTGCGCGCACTTGTTGAGTCATGCGCAAAGCAAGGCATTCAGTACCTCACGCTGTTCGCCTTTAGTACAGAAAACTGGAAACGGCCTGCAGACGAAGTCTCCACCTTGATGGGTTTGTTCGTTCAGTACCTTGAAAAAGAAATGGACGCGTTATCAAAAGCAGGCGTACGGCTTAAGGTCATTGGGGACATCTCAGCATTCCCCCGCGAGTTGCAAAACCGTATCACGGTGGCTGAGCAATCAACCCAGCACAACCAAGTTCTCACGCTCACAGTCGCCGCCAATTACGGCGGGCAATGGGATGTGGTGCAAGCCGTCCAACGTTGGCACCAAGACAACCCCACTGCTGATGTGGGCCAGTTAACACAACAGCAACTTGCTCTGCACTTAAGCACCGCGGGCATGCCAGACCCTGATTTGTTGATTCGCACCGGAGGAGAGCAACGCATCAGCAACTTTTTGCTCTGGCAGTGTGCTTATGCAGAGCTGTACTTCACCGATGTACTTTGGCCTGACTTCGATGAAACTCAATTGGCTAAAGCGCTCTCTTGGTATTCAGACCGAACCCGTCGGTTTGGTTTAACGACCGAACAAGTTCAATCCAAATTAGAAGCTGCTTAAACATGCAGACAAGCACCAAAATATACGTGGCAGGCCATCGCGGTATGGTGGGCTCAGCCATCGTGCGTCAGTTACTGGGGCAGGGCCTGGCGCAAAACCAAATCATCACGCGCACACATGCCGAGCTAGACCTGACCAACCAAGCTGCAGTGCAAGCGTTCTTTGCTGCTGAAAAGCCCACGCAGGTGTACCTAGCTGCGGCCAAGGTGGGTGGCATTCATGCCAACAACGTCTACCCCGCCGACTTCATCTACCAAAACCTCATGATGCAAGCCAACGTCATTGAGGCGGCGTTTCAAAATGGTGTGCAAAAGCTGTTGTTCTTAGGCTCTAGCTGCATCTACCCCCGCATGGCGCAGCAGCCCATGCGTGAAGACGCGCTGCTAACAGGCATGCTAGAGCCAACGAATGAGCCCTACGCCATTGCCAAAATTGCTGGCATCAAGCTGTGCGAAAGCTACAACCGCCAATACGGCGCAAGCCATGGCGTGGACTATCGCAGCGTCATGCCCACCAATCTCTATGGCCCAGGCGACAACTACCACCCCGAAAACAGCCACGTCATTCCTGCACTCATTCGTCGCTTCCACGAGGCCAAGCTGGCCAACGCGCCCCGCGTGGCCATTTGGGGCACAGGCACACCGCGCCGCGAGTTCTTGTATGTAGACGATATGGCCGCCGCCAGCGTGCATGTCATGAACCTGCCCAAAGCCACGTACGACCAACACACCACCCCCATGCAAAGCCACATCAACGTGGGCAGTGGCTCAGACGTCACCATTGCACAAGTGGCGCAAACCATTGCCCAAACCGTGGGCTATGCAGGTCAAATTGAATTTGATACTTCCAAGCCCGATGGCGCCCCTCGTAAGTGGATGGACAGCTCGCGCCTCAATGCGCTAGGCTGGCAAGCCAAGGTTGATTTACAGCATGGTCTTGCCGCCGCTTATCAAGACTTTGTGAGCAAACTATGACTAAAAATAACCCACAAAAAGTAGCCCTTATCACTGGCATCACAGGCCAAGACGGTTCTTACCTTGCAGAGTTTCTGTTGGAGAAGGGCTACATCGTGCACGGCATCAAGCGTCGTGCGTCGTTGTTAAACACCCAGCGTATCGACCACATCTACCAAGATCCGCACATCGAGCACGCCAACTTCAAGCTGCACTATGGCGACCTGAGTGACACCAGCAACCTCATCCGCATCGTGCAAGAAACCCAGCCCGACGAAATCTACAACCTCGGCGCTCAAAGCCATGTGGCCGTGAGCTTTGAAAGCCCCGAATACACCGCTGACGTCGACGGCATCGGCACCTTGCGTTTGCTGGAAGCGATTCGCATCTTGGGTCTGGAAAAGAAAACCCGCTTCTACCAAGCCAGCACCTCAGAGCTGTATGGCTTGGTGCAAGAAATTCCACAAAAAGAAACCACGCCTTTCTATCCGCGCAGCCCCTACGCCGTGGCCAAGATGTATGCGTATTGGATCGTGGTGAATTACCGCGAAGCCTATGGCATGTATGCCTGCAACGGTATTTTGTTTAACCACGAAAGCCCGCGCCGTGGCGAAACCTTCGTCACCCGCAAAATTACCCGTGGCCTAGCCAACATCGCCCAAGGTTTAGAGCAATGCCTGTACATGGGCAATCTAGACGCTCTGCGCGATTGGGGTCACGCCAAAGATTACGTGCGCATGCAATGGATGATGTTGCAACAAGACCAAGCCGAAGACTTTGTCATCGCTACAGGTGTGCAATACAGCGTGCGTCAGTTCATCGCTTGGAGTGCCGAAGAGTTGGGCGTGACGCTGAAGTTTGAAGGCCAAGGCGTAGAAGAAACGGCTACCGTAGTTGCGATTAAAGGCGACAAAGCCCCAGGCCTCAAGGTGGGCGATGTGGTGGTCAAAATTGACCCTCGCTACTTCCGTCCCACCGAGGTGGAGACTTTGCTGGGCGACCCAGCCAAAGCCAAAGCCAAACTGGGCTGGACACCAGAAATTACGGTGCAGCAAATGTGCGCCGAAATGGTGGCGACAGACCTAGAAGAGGCCAAAAAACATGCGCTTTTAAAAACGCATGGCTATGCACAAAGCGTGAGCATCGAATGAGCATCAAAATTGCGATTGCGGGAACTGGCTACGTGGGCCTGTCAAATGGCATTTTGCTGGCGCAGCACAACGAAGTGGTGTGCCTTGACATCGTGGCAAGCAAAGTTGAAAAGCTCAATCGCAAAGAGTCGCCTATTGAAGATGCAGAAATTGAGACGTATCTAAAAACCCAAAAACTCAATTTCAGAGCTACGCTGGACAAACGCGAGGCCTACGAGGGCGCAGCTTTTGTGGTGATTGCCACCCCGACCGACTACGATCCTCAAACCAACTATTTCGACACCCGCTCAATTGAGGCTGTCGTTCGAGATGTGCAAGCCATCAACCCGAATGCGGTAATGGTTGTCAAATCAACTGTCCCTGTGGGCTACACGGCAAAAGCGCGTGAAGAACTCAATGCGCCCAATCTCATTTTTTCACCCGAATTCTTGAGGGAAGGTAAAGCGCTTTACGACAACCTTCACCCCAGCCGTATCGTGGTGGGAGAGAAATCTGAGAGGGGCCAACGTTTTGCTGCGCTTTTGCAGGAGGGGGCTATCAAGCAAAACGTGCCGGTGCTGTTCACCGACAGCACCGAGGCTGAAGCCATCAAGCTGTTTGCCAACACTTACTTGGCCATGCGTGTGGCGTACTTCAATGAGCTTGATTCCTACGCGCTAATGCATGGTCTAGACGCTCGGCAAATCATTGATGGCGTATGTTTAGATCCGCGCATTGGTAGCCACTACAACAACCCCAGCTTTGGCTATGGTGGGTACTGCTTGCCCAAAGACACCAAACAATTGCTAGCAAACTACCAAGACGTTCCCCAAAACCTCATCAATGCCATCGTGGCTTCCAACGCCACGCGCAAAGACTTTGTGGCCGAAGATGTGTTGCGCCGAGAACCGAAAACCGTAGGCATCTATCGCCTCATCATGAAGGCGGGCTCCGACAATTTCAGGGCATCGAGCATTCAGGGCGTGATGAAGCGCATCAAAGCCAAGGGCGTGGAAGTCATTTTGTACGAGCCGGTGTTGACTGAGGACGAGTTCTTCCGCTCCCCCGTTTACCGGGACCTTGATGCTTTCAAACGCAGAGCCGATGTCATCATTGCCAACCGCATGCAGGCCGAGTTGCAAGATGTGGCAGGCAAGGTGTACACGCGCGATTTATTTGGCAAAGACTAAAGGTAATTCATGGCAAACCACTTCACCACGCTCAACTTGCCTACGTTTGGTGACCCTCGGGGTTCTTTGACCGTCTTAGAAAATGCGTTGCCATTTACTGTGGTGCGGACCTATTGGATTTATGGCGCAGATGGCCAAACCCGTGGCGGGCATCGGCATACTTACACTCGTCAAGCTTTGGTTGCGCTCAGCGGCGAGGTGTCCATTTACATGAACGACGGCATCACTGTTGAGACCATTCAGCTGACCAAGCCAAGCCAATGTTTAATAGTTGAGCCCAAAGACTGGCACACCATGACCTTCGGTAAGGGTGCTGTGCTGCTGGTTATGTCATCGCATCCGTATGACAGAAGCGAATACATCGACACGCCTTATGAGAGTGCATGATGATTGAGTACGAAAGCCTCGCCAATTCAAACTCAGCCTATTTTTCAGAGCTGGAAGCAGCTGCCTCACGCGTGATTCGCAGTGGGTGGTATGTGTTGGGGCAAGAAGTCAGTGCGTTTGAGCAAGAGTTTGCGCAATACGTTGGTGCCAAGCACTGCATTGGCGTAGCTAATGGGTTGGATGCGCTCATCTTGTCCATCGAAGCTCTCAACTTGCCCAAGGGCAGCGATGTATTGGTGGCGTCCAACACCTACATTGCCACTATCTTGGCCATCATCAGGGCTGGGCATAAACCTGTGTTGGTTGAGCCTGTGCTTGAAACCTTTAACATGGACCCGGCATTGCTACCCGCCGCGATAACACCCAACACGCGCGCCATTTGCGTCACACACTTGTTTGGTAAAGTATGCCGAATGGATGCCATTGGCGCATTTGCCAAAGCGAATGGGCTAAAGGTCATCGAAGACTGCGCCCAATCCCACGGGGCCAAACTAGCTGGCAAAATGACCGGTACCTTTGGCGATGCAGGCTGCTTTAGCTTTTACCCCACCAAAAACTTAGGTGCAGTGGGTGATGCGGGTGCCATCGTCACCGATGATGACGAACTTGCAGATAGGCTGCGTCACTTGCGCAACTACGGGTCTAAGCAAAAGTATGTCAACGAATATGTGGGGGTTAATTCACGGCTTGATGAAATACAAGCCGCGATGCTTCGTATTAAGTTGCAGCACTTAGACGGTATGACAAAACACAAGCGTGAATTGGCAGACATATATTTTGCAAATCTGCCTAGCTGGCTAGGCTTGCCGCAACGCCGTGAAGATGAGTACGACGTTTTTCATATTTTTGGTGTTCGCTATCGGCGTCGTGACGAATTGCGAAATTGGCTTTTGGAGCAAGGTGTCAAGACCGAGGTCCACTACCCCATCCCTCCTCATCGGCAAAGAGCTATGCATCAGATAATTAATCAAGATTATCCAGTTGCCGCAGAGCTGCACGCAACAGAGCTAAGTCTTCCCATTTCTGTTGGGACTACGCAAAAAGATGTTCAAACCGTGTGCGATGTCCTCGTAGCGGCTAGAGAAAAGTTTGAATAAGTATGAGCGAAGAAAAATTTAGCACGAAAGACCAATGGGACGTGGTGATTACTCCACGAGGCAAGGCAGTGGAGCTCGATCTCGCTAGCGTCTGGCGCTACAGAGATTTAATCCTGATGTTCTTCAAGCGCGATTTCATTGCGTTCTATAAGCAGACTATCCTTGGACCTCTGTGGTACCTGATCCAGCCCCTTATGACGGCCAGTACCTACTTTGTAGTGTTTGGCAAGATTGCGAACATCTCGACCAATGGCCTGCCGCCGTTTCTGTTTTACATGTCAGGCATCGTACTGTGGAATTACTTTTCAGCTTGCTTGATCAATAACTCGGAGGTGTTTTCCAAGAATGCTGCGTTGTTTGGAAAGGTTTACTTCCCGCGCTTGGTAGTGCCCATATCAGTTGCTATGAGCGGACTTGTGGCGCTGTTCATTCAATTGGTGCTGCTTATCGCTGTCACCATCGGCTTCATGCTGTTCACTGACACAGCGACACTCCACCCGCTGGGTATTTTGGCTCTGCCTGTCATTGTGGTGCATGTGGCGGCATTAGGTATGGGTGTTGGTCTGATCGTGTCTGCGCTCACGGTGCGCTTCCGCGACCTCGCATTCGCGGCAGGCTTTGCAACACAACTCTGGATGTATGCCACACCCGTGGTGTACCCGTTCTCGCAGATCCCTGAGAAATTTCAGTGGTTCTACTATGTCAACCCCATGACGGCGCCAGTCGAGACGCTTCGATCGACCATGTTTGGCTCTGTCGGCATCCCTGGGGCGCTTTGGTTGTGCAACATAGTGATCGCGATGTTGCTATTGCTGGCAGGCGTGCTGCTGTTTTCCCGTGCGGAATCCAACGCCATGGACACAGTTTGAGGGACCACGATGAGTTCTGATATCGTCATTCAAGCCGAAAACATCAGCAAGCAGTACCGCTTGGGCGTCATCAATCACGGCACGTTGTACCGCGACTTGCAGAGCTGGTGGGCTCGCTGGCGCGGACAGCCGGACCCAAATGCTGAGGTGCTCGATGTTCGCGGGCACCGAAAGAGTCAAGATCGCATTGTTGGAGACCGCTTCTATGCCCTCGACGACGTTAGCTTCTCAGTTAACCAGGGGGACATCATTGGCATCGTGGGGCGTAACGGCGCGGGCAAGTCGACTTTGCTCAAGGTGATTTCGCGCATCACTGCGCCTACTACTGGTCGCATTCGGCTCAAAGGACGCGTGGCTAGCCTGCTGGAAGTGGGTACGGGTTTTCATCCTGAGCTCACGGGGCGGGAAAATGTGTTTTTGAACGGCGCCATCCTAGGCATGACGAGTCAAGAGGTGGCTCGCAAATTCGAGCAAATCGTAGAGTTTGCTGAGATCGGTGAGTTCATCGACACGCCTGTCAAGCGTTATTCGTCAGGTATGTACGTACGTCTAGCGTTCTCTGTAGCGGCTCATCTCGACCCCGAGATACTGCTGGTGGACGAAGTTCTGGCAGTGGGCGATATCAATTTTCAGAAAAAATGTCTGGGACGCATGCAGGAAATTGGCAAAGATGGTCGCACTATCCTGTTTGTGAGTCACAACGTTTCGGCTGTGAAGCAAATGTGCAACAAGGGGTTGCTTCTGAGCGACGGACGCTCCATACGTGTCGGGCCAACCCATGAGATCATTACTGAGTATGTGGACCACTTCAATGATCACCATGCAGCGGAATACCTGAGATCTTCCAAGCCCGACCCGGACAGCCTGGCACTTCTGCGCCTAGCGATTTGCAATGCCAAGGGCGCCGTCTCAAGTCAGATTGAGTTGACCGAAGACTTTTTCGTCGAGATAGAGTATCACTTGGGCACGCCTACATCGGGATTGAGCGTTGGGATTCAGGTGATCCTCGATGATGGTCTGTTGACCGTACTCTCGCTATCTGATCCGGAATTCGCGCCGGAACGGCTTAACACCCGAGAGGTGGGGCGCTACAAGTCACGCGTTCGTATCCCTCGGCAGATCCTAAACACCGGCCGTTACCGCTTACGTGTCGGAATTTCGTCGCGCTACACAGTGTACGACGTGATCGAAAACGTGACTTTCGAGGTTGTTGACAATGTCGGCATTGTGCAGTTCATGGGATGGGATCGCAAGGGCTCGCTGTTAGGTGTCCAGCTCCCATGGGATGTGGAGCGCGTCTGACTATGCTGTTATCTATCGTGCGCACGTTGACCAGTCTTCGATCGAGAGGGGTTGGTTGCTGGCTGCAGTTCAAAGGGGTGAAAATCGGACCAGGGTGCCGCTTTGGTAGCAAGGTTAAGGTAGGGCGGGACGTTGTGCTCGGAGCCGGTGTTAGTCTGCAGGATGGTGCTGAAGTCCATGGCTGTGTCCGGCTGCGAGACCACGTGGTCGTACAAAAGTGCGCAGAGATCGTGGGGAATATTGAAGTGGGGCAAGACACCGTGATCGGATCTTATTCGTTTGTATCCACCATGCCAGATGCGTGTATACAAATTGGCGAGCGGGTCCTAGTGAATTCGTTTAATGTGATTGGAGCTGGCGAGCAGGTACTTATCGGAAACGACTGTATTTTTGCGGCCAATGTGCAGATTACCGACTCTAGCCACCGTTTTGAGAATATTGAAGACTCTCCTAGACACGACCCGGCATTTTCCAAGGCAGTAACAATTGGGAGGGCGGTCTGGTTGGGTAGTGGCGTCAAAGTGCTCATGGGTGTGCAGATTGGCGAAGGAGCGGTGGTCGGTGCAGGGGCTGTGGTCAGCCGCAGCCTCCCTGCCATGGGGATTGCGGTGGGAGTTCCAGCCAAGGTGGTGCGGCAGAGGGGCGCGCGGGACATGAGAGAAATGGGTACAGAATGAGCAAGGTCTTGATTACGGGAGCCGACGGTTTCATCGGCTCCCACCTTACAGAAGCGCTGGTTCGGGCAGGGCATGATGTTCGTGCGCTGTGTCAATACAACTCTTTTTCCAGCTGGGGGTGGCTGGACGGCTCTGACTGCCGGCGCGACATTGAGGTGGTGCTTGGCGATGTGCGCGACCCTGCGCAGATGCGTAGCATCTGTAAGGGAGTTGACGCGGTATATCACCTAGCCGCATTAATTGCGATCCCCTACTCGTACCACGCCCCATCTAGTTACGTCGACACCAATGTTCAAGGTACTCTCAACGTGCTGCAAGCCGCCATGGATGCAAACGTTGGCCGCATTGTGCACACCTCAACAAGTGAGGTCTACGGCACTGCGCGCTCTGTGCCGATCCGCGAAGACCATCCGCTTCAGGCGCAGTCGCCATACTCAGCAACCAAGATCGGTGCGGATGCCTTAGCCTACAGTTTTTACAGTAGCTTTAACCTTCCTGTGGTGATAGCTCGTCCGTTCAACACTTATGGACCTCGGCAATCAGCACGGGCCGTCATTCCCACCGTGATCACCCAGTTGCTCGCTGGGTACAAGACGATCAAGCTCGGTGCCCTTACGCCCACGCGAGACTTCAACTTTGTTGCTGACACCTGCCAAGGCTTTATGGCGCTCGCTAGCTGTGATGCAGCCATAGGCAAAACCGTCAACATTGGCTCGGGCACCGAGATCTCAATCGGCGAGACTGTTGCATTGATCGCAGAGCTAATCGGCATTGAGGTGCATATCGAATGCGACGAGCAGCGCTTGCGCCCAGCTAATAGTGAGGTAGAGCGGTTGGTTTGCGACAACACGTTGATCCATTCGCTTACGGGGCACAAAGCAGAGCATAGCTTGCGCGATGGTCTGGCCCAAACTATCGAATGGTTGCGGCGACCAGAAAATTTCAATCGTTACAAGGTGGATCAGTTCAATGTCTAGGCGAGCCGTTATTCTTGCCGGAGGCAAAGGCACACGCTTGCGCCCCTACACGGTGGTTCTGCCTAAACCACTGATGCCTATCGGGGAGTACCCGATCCTAGAGGTCATCATCCGGCAATTGGTGAGAGCAGGCTTCGATCACATCACGCTGGCCGTGAACCATCAGGCAGAGATCATCAAGGCTTTCTTTCAGAACGGTGAGCGCTGGGGCATCCGAATCGATTATTCGCTCGAAGACCAGCCCTTGGGCACCATGGGGCCGCTGCGCCTCATCCGGGACCTGCCCGAGCACTTCCTTGTGATGAACGGCGACATCCTGACCGATCTGGACTACACTCAGTTTCATGATAGTCATGTGAGTGAAGATCGCATCTTCACTATCTCGTCAATGCGCCGCGAACAAAAGATTGACTATGGCGTACTTGATATTAACGACTCGGGTTTTCTGACTGGATTTCGAGAAAAGCCAAGTATGACTTACGAGGTCAGCATGGGTGTATATATGTTGAGCTCATGCGCATTGGAGCGTATTCCGCATGGTCGCCCCTATGGTTTTGATGATCTCATGCTCGATTTATTGGATGCTCAAGCCCCTGCGACGGTTCAATCTTTCTCGGGCTATTGGCTTGACATCGGGCGACCTGACGACTATGCGAAGGCCATTGATGAGTTTGAGCGAGATAGCAGCAGGTTTTTACGGGAGGGTTAGCGTCGTGACAGATAAAAATGCAGCATACATACCAATTAACAAAGGTCAGTTCACTCTAGAGTCGGAAGAGCGAATTCATCGGTTCGAAGCTAATAGGGGGTACGGGGTTGATGCCGAGTATCAAGAGAATCGAAGGCTTTGGACTGATTATGCTAAGAGGCAATTTGTCTCAGACTATCCACTCCATGTAGATATCGAATTGGCCTCGCTTTGTAATTTGCAGTGCCCGATGTGCTACACAATTTCTCCAGAGTTCAAGGCAAAGGTGAATGCCAAATTGATGGACTTTGATTTATTTACCAAGCTTGTGGATGAGTGTGTTGCTGGAAACGTTTATTCAATTAGATTGAGCTTTCGTGGAGAGTCTTTTCTGCATAAGCGCATATTGGAATGCGTGCGCTACGCGAAGGGTAAGGGCATAAAAGAAGTGTCAACCTTGACAAACGGCCTACGCTTGGATGAGGAGATGTTCACTGACATGATGGAAGCCGGTATAGACTGGATCACAATTTCGTTCGACGGTTTAGGTGAAACCTACGAAAAAATCCGTCGACCAGCAAAATATGTACGTGCCGTTGAGAAGATTGCAAATTATGCGCAAATCAAGGCTAAAGCTAATCGTGTAAAGCCGGTTATTAAAATTCAGAGCATTCTTCCAGCCATAGAACAGGATCCTCAGGCTTTCTACGATGTATTTGCGCCAATTAGTGACATGGTTAGCGCAAATCCCTTGATTGACTTTCTGCAAAGTAAGAAAGACATGCCAAAGATAGAGAACTTCTCTTGCCCTCAAATATATCAACGTCTTGTGATAGGGGCAGATGGTTTGTGCATGATGTGCGCTAACGACGAGGAGGGGAGAGTTATTGTTGGTGACGCAAACTCTCAAAGTATTCATGAAATATGGCATGGTCAGGAAATGACACGTGCTAGGGAAATCCATCGCAGGTGTTCTGGCCCCAAAGAGATTTCTGCTTGTGCCGAATGCTATCTGCCGTTACAGACTTACGAGGCAGAAATTCCAGTTGGCGATCGTCATGTGATAGCTGAGAAGTACGTCTCAGGAAAACAGAAAGTTATCGAACTCCATACGCCGGATAAATTTAAGCGCAAGGACTTGTCTGTATGAACTGGAAAGTCCCATTCTTTGATTTGCAACTTGGCGATGAAGAAAAAGACGCCGTTAGAGCAGCGTTAGATTCAAACTGGATTACCGCCGGCCCACGGATTGAGGAGTTCGAGAGGGAGTTTGCCGAGACGATAGGCGGTGAGGTGGAGGCAGTCGCAGTGTCGAGTGCGACGGCAGCTCTGCATTTGTCCCTACTGGCTATGGGTATTGGTCCTGGTGATGAAGTTATAGTCCCATCGTTAACTTTTGTCGCGTGCGCTAATGCCGTACGTTACGTAGGCGCGAAGCCAGTGTTCGCTGACATTACTAGTGAATCAGATTGGAACATCTCTGTTGCAGACGTTGAGCGCAAGATAACGTCCGACACTCGCGCGATAATGCCAGTTCACTATGCGGGATATTCGTGCGACATGTCCAACCTAATGGAGTTGGCTTCGCAACGGGGCATACAAGTGCTTGAGGACTGTTCGCACGCCCCCCTGGCTAAACACGCCGACAAGCCCGTCGGTACCTTTGGGGTAACAGGCTGCTTCAGTTTCTTTAGTAACAAAAATATGACGACTGGCGAAGGTGGAATGGTATTGACCCGCTCTCAGGAAATCGCCAAAAAAATTCGGATTTCACGCTCCCATGGCATTACTGCTTCAACTTATCAGCGGTTTAAGGGACATGCTTATGGATACGATGTCTCAGGTCTCGGATTCAACTATCGTCTTGATGAAATCAGAGCTGCGCTGGGGATCGTGCAAATGAAAAAGCTCAGGCTTTACAACCGCGAGCGAAAAAAACTGGTTTCGAGCTATAGGACTATGCTCGAGGAGTCCCTTCCTCAGGTCAAAGTGCCCTTTGCTGATCATCAGGGCGAATCCAGCTATCACATTTTCCCTGTGCTCATTCCAGGCGATGGGGCACGGCGCAATGCAGTCGTAAAAGCAATGGCAGATGCTGGAGTTCAATGCAGTGTTCATTACCGGCCCATTCACACATTCACTGCATATGAAGGATTTGATGTAGATGTGCCACTGACGGATAAAATCGCCGGCTCGATTGTCACTCTTCCACTGTTTCCGAGTATGTCGGAGGAGCAAATGGGGCATGTTGTGGATTCATTGGCACGATGTCTGACCTCGAATTGATGCCTTGGGATTCAGAAGTACTCGACGCACGCATAGCGCGCGTTTCTGATGTGACTTGCATCCCATCTGCGAGCAAAATGGATGAGTACGATTTGGTAATCGCAAGGTTACCTATGCAATGGGACGAGGGGCGCGAGCTCTATCAAAATGCTGGCTTTGACTTCGTCACCCTAGACATAAATATGTCTGTGCAGCAGATAAAGTCAATTGGAAAAAGCACAAGTGCCTTCCCAATGATTTGGCTCAAAAAGTCACCGCCGATGTTTTTGATTGAAGGCTTCCAGATCAATGACAGTCGTTTGATGCGCGATAGCCGCTGCAGAGGAAGGCTGAAAGAGGGATTTTGGGATGACGTAATACAGGAGCATTGTGCTTCGTTTTCGGACAGAGTCGCATGCGTCCTGAGTCAGGATAAAAGCAAGCTGATTGGTGTGGTTTCGTGCATTGAGTTTAAGGGGGGGCTTGAACTATTTCTGGTAGCCGTTCATCCTGCGTACCAATCGCACGGTGTGGGTACGCAGTTAATGAGTTTTGTAAGTCAGACCGCGATGAACGAGGGTCTTTCCCTTAGGACGCAGGTACTTGTGACAAATACACGAGCTATTAACTTTTACTTGAAGCATGGCTTTCTAGTGGGGACAGGGGAAGTTGTTTTGCACAGATGGAAAGAAACCATTATCAAATGACCAATTCATTTTTTGCGACTCTGAAAGACAGAGAGTCGCCACTGATCATTGCAGAAATTGGTGCAAATTACGGCGGCCTAGAAGTCGTTATGAATATGGTGCGCAGCGCGGCGAAGTGTGGCGTTGATTTGGTCAAGTTTCAGACTTACCGTGCCGAAACTATTTCTACGCCGGGTGCCTATTTCACTTTTGAAGATGGTAGTCGAGTTTCGCAATTAGAGTTTTTCAAGAAATATGAATTAAGCGAAGCGGATCATGGTGCATTGAATGCACTTTGTCGCGATGTCGGTATTGGGTGGACTTCAACGCCTAGTCATGTAAATGATCTTGACCTGCTCGAACTCTATGACCTGCCCTGTTATAAAACAGGTTCCGATGATTTGACGAACCTTCCTTTCTTGAGGGCTATTGCGGAAAAAGGGCGGCCCATGCTAGTGTCGACCGGTATGTGCTCCCTAGCAGAAATCGAATCAGCAGTGGATACAATTTTTTCGACAGGGAACCGCGAGTTGATCCTGCTTCACTGTGTGGTTTCATATCCATCGCGCATTCAAGACGCAAACTTGCGCGTGATAGAGACACTTAAGAAAGCCTTTGGAGTTCCGATCGGGCTATCTGACCATACTCAAGACGAGTTCACTAGCGTATTGGCTGCTCAAATGGGTGTTGCTGTGATCGAAAAACACTTTACGCTTGATCATGCTCTCAAGCTGCCTGATCACGAGGCATCGCTTGATCCGATTGAGTTTAAACGATTAGTTGACCGCGTGCGTATGGTGCCGATGGCTTTGGGTGATGGCGTAAAGCGTATCCAGCCGACGGAAGAAAAGTGGCGCAAGGCTGCGCGCAAATCACTCTTTGCAGCCGTTGATATTCCCGAAGGAACTTTAGTTACTGCGAGCCATATTGCAATTCGTAGGCCTTCAGATGGTATTCACCCCCACCATTTGCCGCTGGTAATTGGTAGGAGGGCAAAGACTTTCATTCCGGCAGGAGCCTTAATTACCTGGGATATGGTTTAAAGGGCTTGTCATTGAAAACCATATGCATCCACCAGCCAGACTTTGTTCCTTATCTTGGCTTCTTTGATCGGCTTCTGCGAACGGACCATTTCATTTTGCTTGACAATGTTCAGTTCATTCGTCGTGGCTGGCAGCATCGAGATCAAATCAAAACGTGCGCTGGTAAACCTACTTGGTTGACGTTGTCTTTACAAAAGGGCGACTATCACCAGAAAATTTCTGATGTGCATCTTTCTGATGGGCAGGAGTGGAAAAAAGATAATTTGGCTCTATTGAAGCAGAGCTACGCAAAGTCTCGTTACTTCGATCTTATTTATCCAGAGGTCGAAGCAATATATGGAGCTGGACACCGGCGATTGATTGATTTCAATATGGCCTTTTTGAATATGGCACTTCGGTTGTTTCGGATCGAAGTTCATATTAGTTTCGCTTCGTCATACCCGGTGACATCGTCAAGCAGTCAGCGTTTACTAGATTTGGTTTTAGCGGTACAAGGCGATAATTATCATACGGGTACAGGTTCCAGTGACTACCTCGAAGAAGCATTGTTTGCTGAAGCAGGTGTCACAGTAAGTTGGCAGAGTTTTAAGCATCCAACCTACCCGCAGCTGCATGGAGGTTTCCAACCCATGCTTTCTTGTCTAGATTTATTTTTCAATTGTGGAGATGACGCAGCATTAGTTTTGCGACAGGTAACAAATGAGTAAGTCTGTAGGTGTAATTCTTCAGGCGCGCATGGGTTCTACCCGTTTGCCGGGTAAAGTATTAAAGCCTTTTTTTCACACTACAGTGTTAGGCTGGATACTTGATCGCATGGCTGAATTGGATTGGCCAGTGGTTACGGCAACAAGTAAGGATTTGCGTGATGATCCTATCGAGGATTATTGTAAAAATAGAGCGGCACTTTTTTTTCGTGGCCATGAGCTTGATGTCTTGGATCGCTATTACAAGTGTGCGAAATATTTCGGATTCGAAAACGTCATTCGCTTGACCGCAGATAATCCTTTCCCAGATCCCTCGATTTTGAAAGGCTTAGTCAGCTTGCATGTATCTAGTCAGGCTGACTATACGCATGCTTTTGGAGTGTTGCCAATTGGGGTTGGTGCAGAAATTTTTTCAATCGAAGCATTGGAGCGATCATGGCGCGATGGCTCTGCGGCGCACCATAGAGAGCACGTGAACGACTTCATCCTTGAGAATCAGGGAATGTTCAGGGTCGAGATGCTACCTATTCCAATCGAGCTCCACAGCCCCAATATGAGGTTAACCATAGATACTCCGGCGGATTATGAGAGAGTATTAAATTGTTTCGCCGAACCGCCTGCAATACATATTGGTACGAAGGAATTGATCGAGCGATGTTCCTATTCTGTTTAGAGTCTTCCCATGCTAAGGGTATGGGGCATCTCTTTCGCGTCATTAATTTGTACAGACAGCTAAGGGAGAAAGGTAGTGAGTCTGCAATTGCGCTGCTCAATAGCGATCTTGCGTCACAAAAATGGCTTGATAAGGTGGCTATCCCATACGTGTCAGTGGACAGTGTCAAAGACTCAGAATGGGAATTATCATTAATTCACAGATTTTGTCCGACAGTATGGATTAATGACAGATTAAATACGGATGTGGCGCATGCTGTTCGGATTAAGAGTGCGGGAGTGAAGCTTGTTACTTTCGACGATGCTGGCTCTGGCGCAGCATTGGCAGATCTGCATGTTGCAGCTTTAGCCGATGTGCGAAGTGAGTTGCCTGCTGGTAATAAAACTTTGGTAGGTGTTGAGTACTTGATATTTCCACCTGAGATTTCACAGTTACGTAGAGTGCGAAGGCAAAAAAAACGTTGGATAGTGTCGTTAGGTGGTAGCGATACACATGGCGCTACGCTATCAGTTGCAGAGTGGTTAAATACAAGAGGAATAACGGCCACAATATTGCTTGGTCCTGCGTTTACCCATGATCGAGAGCTGTCGTCGCTGGATTCTCAAAACTTGACAATTAAAAGGGGGGTGCCATCTTTGCTATCGGAGATGGCTGATCACGATTTTGCTATTACTGGTGGTGGACTAACAGCTTTTGAAGCGGCAGTTTTAGGTCTTCCAACAGCAATTGTTGCAAACGAAAAATGGGAAGTTTTGCACGCTATATATCTCCAATCTCTTGGGTGCTCTATTTACGTTGGAACACACGACCAAATGAACTTGGAACTACTGAATAATGAGATGAATTATGAGGGAATGAGCAACGCGGCGATGAATGCATTTTTACCAAATGGTGCGATTAGGGTAGTTGAATCATTGCTTGAATTGCATGAAACAAAGGAATGAAATGAACATATTGGCAATTGGTGCACATTTTGATGATGTTGAACTCGGGTGTGGTGGTGCTCTAGCTGCTCATGCCGCCAGGGGGGATAGTGTTTATGTTTTTGTCGCCACCTTATCGGGATTCGCAAACCAGCATGAGCAGTCCGTGCGATCAAACGATACAGCGCGGGCCGAGGCTGAGGATGCGATGAAAATTCTGGGCGTCAAGCAGATGTTCTGCGGAGATTTCAAGACGCTCCAGGTGGAGTTTGTGGACGAGCTGAACATCCAGATCCTTCGGTTAGTGGAGCAGCTGGGTATCGAACAGGTCTATGCTCACTGGACTGGCGACATCCACCACGATCATCAAGCAGTGGCCCGAGCGTCGCTGCACAGTTGTCGCCACGTGCCACGTCTGCTGATGTACCGCAGCAACTGGTATCACTCGACTTTGGATTTCCGTGGCAACTTTTATATCGACATCACTGAGCACTGGGATGCCAAGGAAAAGGCCATCCGTGCACACAAATCGGAGATGGATCGCACTGGTGCTAAATGGATTAGTTTTTTTCGTAACGAAGCAGAAAACGCTGGGCAACGTATTGGCGTACGCTATGCTGAGGTTTATGAGGTCGTGAAGTGGCTGCAACCATGAGGCGGTGGCTTAGGTACGCGTCCTGGTTGTTGCCGCAGGGCGTGCATGTGTTACGTCATCGAATGTTGTCGAGAGCGGCAACACCAAACCTGTTGCCGCGAAATGCGCTAGTCGCGAACGCGGGGCTTAAAAATCGCCATCGGGGCCAGCGCTGTTTTATTTTAGGCAATGGCCCAAGCGCGAAGCAGTTGGACTTGACGAGCCTGCAAGGCGAGACCGTGTTCACTGTGTCGAACGGTTACTTGCACCATGGCTACGCTGCCCTGGCGCCTGCCTATCACTGTGTGCCGCAGATCACCTACGGCAAAATGACCGAAGAAGACGTGTTGGCCTGGTTTCAAGAGATGGACGGCAATATTGGAGATGCTGAATTGTTTCTCAATGAAACCGAGGCCGCACTTGTAAAAAAACACGGGCTGTTTTCAGGGCGCCGAGTTCACTACTTGGCGCTGCAGCAGAGCTTTGACGAAATGAAGGATCGCCACATCATAGATATTTCGCGGCCTGTGCCTCGTGTGGAGTCTGTGCCGGTCATGGTGTTGATGATCGCTTTGTTCATGGGCTTTGAAGAGATCATTCTGCTTGGGGTTGATCACGATCATTTCAAGACTGGGCACTACACCTATGCATTTGACCCGCAGGTTCAGGAAGGCAAGGACTTCACGGTAAATAGCAGTGGAGAAGTGACACTTTCGCGGCATGACGATTTTCAATCACTGGCTCGCCTGTGGAGGCAATACCGCGTGATCAGAGAAATTGCTCAAAATGAGGGATGCAATATATTTAACGCCAATCCATCCAGCGAACTAGACGAGTTTCCGCGGATGGCATTGCAATCTGTTTTAAGGAGGCGATATGAGGCAGTTTAACTTGCATCTAGCAGGTGTATGCGTCGACATACGGGTTTCGCGAGGGTCAATCGCGATTCGTGCGCGGCAAAGCAAGGCTAAGTACGCAAAGACACACAACACTTTCGAGGGAGACTTCTCCTCTTGGCATGAGGCTATGAAGTGTGCAAAAGGCTACGACTCCCCTTTGATACTTGATCGTGCTATTGCCGCCACACGCGCCGTAGTGAATGGCGATGCGGCCTGTGAGCGGGATACAGTGTTGTTTGACAAACCGCAGATTGCTTACCCACTGCTTGCTGGATTGCTGTATGCCGCGTCCTGCAATGACCACCGGTTGGCGGTTATGGATGTGGGTGGAGCACTTGGCAGTTCATACCGACAAAACATACCGTTTCTTGCTCATTTAGACCCAATGCACTGGGGTGTGGTAGAGCAGGAGAATTTTGTAAGAGCGGGGCAGGCAGAATTCCAGACAGAATCACTAAGGTTTTTCCCGGATGTTGAGGCCTGTGTGCAAGCTTTGAGGCCAAATTTTCTCTTGTTGTCTGGCGTGCTTCAGTACCTGGAGCATCCGTATCAGTTCCTTTCCGACCTATTGAGCCGAAATATTCCATTTGTCTTTGTCGATCGAACTATGGCACACCGATTCGCTCGCGATCGTCTGGTAGTGCAGCAGGTGCCCCCCACCATTTATTCAGCCAGCTATCCTGTGTGGCTGCTAGATGCAAACCGGTTGGAATCTGTTTTCAAGGACGAGGGCTACGAGGTATTGGATCACTTTGATCCCCATCCCGGATCCACATTTGGGCCTTTAGATTTTAATGCACCCTATGCTGGCTGGTTTTTGCGAAAGAAGCCTAAGGTTACCGCGTGATCATATTCGTCCTGATTCCCGTTTTCAATCGCCTGCACCACACGCAGCGGCTAATCCATTCTCTACGGACACAAACGTGTATGAGCGACATCCGAATTGTCGTCATCAACGACGGTTCCACAGACGGAACTCGGAATTTTCTTGGAGAGCAGGACGATGTAACCACTTTGGAGGGGGATGGATCGCTCTGGTGGGGAGGGTCGATCGACTTCGGATTACGGCACGTGTTGCCCACGGCCTCAGTTGACGACTACGTGCTGTTCCTCAACAACGACACCTGGTTCGGGCCCGATTACATCGAGACGCTGGTCCGCGTAAGCCGTGAAGGCGGTGGTGCAGCGGTGGGCAGCGTGATCCACGAGGAACAGCGCAACGATCCTTTGGTCAGCATCGGACCTCGTATTAACATCAACCGCATCGCGGTGTGGGATTTGCTAGCAGAGCTGCCTCCATCGGAGCGGCACGCCCCCAAGGCGGTTTACCGTGTGGATGCGCTGTCCGGCCGCGGTACGCTGTACCCGGTGGCGTTGTTCCGCACCTGCGGTGGCATGCGCCCCCGCCTGCTGCCGCATTACCTCGCCGACTATGAAATAGCCATGCGGTTCGCGCGCGACGCCAAAGTTCTCTTGCTCGTCAGTAGCCAGGCCATCGTGTTCTCACCGCCTGTGTACGGCAACGAAGTGGCCCAGTTGTGCTGGTGGGAGCGGCTTTTCGGCCAACGCTCGTCGAGCAACATCATCCGGAGGTTGGTCTTCTACAGCTTGGTAGGCAGCCCCATCCAGCGCCTAACCGCCCCTCTGCGCCTTGCCTATTTCGGGCTGTCGCGCTACCTCTACGAAAAATTTAAACTCACCCTATCCCGCACATGAACAAAGAAGACATGACGTGCATCGCCTGTGGGTCGCCCACCGAGGTGTTTATTGACCGCATCTGGGACGATCGTTATGGATGTCCGGGTGTTTTCTCGGTACGCCAATGCGCCTCATGCGGCCAGATGGTAACCACGCCACGCCTGACAGAGGCCGATCTGCCCGCGCTCTACAGCCGGTACTACCCAAGGCGCAACATTGATTACGACGCGCTGGAAAGCGAGAGCGCTTTAGTTGGGAAAAAGTACGCCCGCTTCAAACGCTGGCTGGCCGGTACGGACAACCAGGGCCACTACTTTGCAATGCCCGGTCAACGAGTGTTGGACATCGGCAGCGGCTCTTGTTTGTCTTTGCTCGAGCTGCGGCAGCTCGGCGTCGAACCCTACGGCGTGGAGGCCGATCCGAACGTTGCGGCCATAGCACAGCGCTATGGCTTGAATGTGCACATTGGCAGTATCCACAACGAACCGTTCCCGGGACGGGTCTTCGACCTCATCACTCTTAACCAGGTGATCGAACACGTACCCGACCCGGCTGCTATGTTGCGCGTAGTGCGTGACCGCCTTGCACCAGATGGCTGCGTCGTACTATCGTTTCCAAATGTCGCATCGTGGCAGCGTCGGTTGTCGGGCTCGCGTTGGATTAACTGGCATGTTCCTTACCACCAGCACCACTTCAACCGGCGCTCGTTCGCCTTGCTGGCGCAAAGCGAAGGTTATGAGGTGGTGAGTGCTCGGTCGGTCACGCCTAATTTGTGGACGCTTCTCCAGATGCGCGCGATGGGGAGCGCTCCCGATGAAGGGGTGGCTTCAGAAACCTGGCAAAGCAGCGCCGCATCGGCCAACGAGCGGCCTTCCTTTGTGGGCCGAGTAAAGAACGCGCTGTTGCGCCGGCTGCGCACCCTAGCGGGCGGGGTGGTGGTACTAGTCAACCGCGTGGTCGACCGCCTAGGCGCGGGTGACAGCCTGTTGATCGTTCTGAAAAAACGAGCGATGGACACTGATTGCAGGAGACCCACATGAAGGTGGTCATTTTCGAAACCTATTACCCGCGCTTTCTGAAATCGCTATATGCGAGTCACTCGGGTTTGTGCAACGCGTCCTCGGAAGAGCAGACCCAGACCCTCCTGAAGGCAGCGTTCGGAACCTCGGATTTTTACTCGCGCCACCTAAAGAGCCTAGGTGTTGATGCTTACGATCTGATTGCAAACTGCGTGCCTCTGCAAAAAGCATGGGCTACCGAAAACGAGGTCCCATTCAGTGCCTTGGCGCTTCGCCTGCCGCATCGCACGTTCCGGCTGCCATTTATTGGCGAAAGATTGGCGGCACTGCCTGGTTTGATGGAGGTGGCGATCGCGCAGATCCGCGCCCTCAAGCCGGATGTACTTTATTGCCAAGACTTGAGTTTTTTCCCTGGACGTGTGATTCAAGAGCTTAAATCTCACGTACGCCTAGTCGTTGGTCAAATTGCTTGCCCGTTGCCGCCGGAGTCTTTTCTCAAAGGCTACGACCTGATCCTGACCTCCTTTCCTCATTTTGTGCCGCGCTTGCAGGCGCTTGGGATTCCTTCTGAGTACTTTCGCATCGGCTTCGACACGCGGGTACTCGAATTGCTCGGCACCGTGCAAAAGGACATCGATGCTAGTTTCGTGGGCGGCATCACCCGACACCACGGCAATGCCGTACCCCTGCTTGAGTACCTCGCCGCGAAAACGCCTATCGAATTCTTCGGCTACGGCGCTAAGACGCTCCCGCGCTCCTCCCTCATCCGCAAGCGCCACCATGGCGAAGTCTGGGGCCTGAATATGTTCAGCGCCCTGGCCCGCAGCAAGGTCACGCTCAACCGCCACATCAACGTAGCCGAGAATAACGCAAACAACATGCGCCTGTATGAGGCCACTGGCGTGGGTTCGCTGTTGATCACTGACCGCAAGGACAATCTAGGCGAAATTTTCGAGGTCGGTAAAGAAGTCGTGGCCTACTCCTCGCAGGAGGAAGCGGCAGAGTTGATTCGTTATTACCTTGATCACCCAGAAGAGGCGGCCACAATTGCTCGTGCTGGTCAGGCGCGAACGTTGCGAGAACACACCTATCGGCACCGCATGGAAGAACTTGTGCCGCTGCTTAAACGACACCTGAGAGCGTCTCGCTTATGAAGGCTGCGTTGCGCGCGGTACTAGACCGCTTTCCTCGGTTAAAGATGAAGCTCAAAAAGTTGGGTGGCTACCTGATTACATCGGGCGGCATATCGTCGAATTATGTGTCTCTGAAAGTTGATGAGGTCGCAATTGAGTCAGCTCGACTTCGTAATTCTTGGAGAAATAGCTCACTGCCTGAAAGGCAGCGTGAGCTGGTGGATCAACAGTTACTTCAATATAGGGCAGGGGCTCGGATCGATGTTTTTGATGTATTCGTAGACTCACTGCGCTCACTGCCAAATATTGAAAAATGTGTGTCTTTACTTGAAGTCGGGTGTTCTAGCGGCTTTTATTCTGAAGTAATTGAGATCGCCGGAATGCCGGTTAGTTACTCGGGCTGTGATTACTCAGACGCCTTTATCAGTTTGGCAAAAGAAAGGTATCCATCAATAGACTTTGCAGTTGAGGATGCAACAGACCTGAATTACCCTGATGACAGCTTTGATATCGTGCTTTCAGGTTGCTGTCTCTTACACATTCCCGAGTACGAGAAGGGGATTGAAGAGACTGCACGAGTTGCGCGCCGCTACGCCATTTTTCACCGTACACCTGTGGTCTGGGGGCAGCCCGAGCAATGGTACCGAAAACAGGCTTATGGCGTCGAGACAGTGGAAATTCATTTCAACGAGACAGAGTTTCTCGCCTTGTTGGATAAAAACGGCCTCGAACAGATCGCTATTCATACTCTGAGCGAGATGAGCGCAGATGCGTCGCGTACAAAGGGACAGGCAAATCGCACATATGTATGCAGGAAGAAAAGCTAATGAATACCCATTATTTCTGCACACTGTTTGACAGTAAATATCTTCTGAAGGGCCTTGCGATGATTCGCAGCCTGTCACGTTACTGTCCCAGTATGAAGATTTATGTGCTGTGCATGGACGAACAGACAAAATATATTCTTGAACGTCTAAATCTACCCTTCGTCAAATGTATTACTCTGGCCGAAGTGGAGACCGAGGAGCTGCTCAAAGCCAAAGCTGACCGTGGAGTAGCAGAGTACTGCTGGACACTATCCGCAGGCTTTACATGGCACGTGATGTCCCTTTATCCAGAAATTGACGTATTGACGTATGTTGATGCTGATTTACTTTTTTATTCAGACGTACAACCACTTTTTGATGAGATTGGAGATGCATCGATTGCCATCATTGAGCATCGATTTACGGAGCGTCTGAAGGATCGCGAAGTTAATGGCCGCTTTTGTGTGGAGTGGGTTGGGTTTAGGCGTGATGAGCAGGGAATGGCTTGCTTGTCACGTTGGCGTGAGCAGTGTATTGAATGGTGCTACTACCGCTTGGAAGACGGCAAGATGGGCGATCAAAAGTATTTGGATGAATGGCCACATCGCTATGAAAACTGTCACATTTTGATGCACCCTGGCGCCGGCATAGCTCCGTGGAATTATGCGCAATACACATTTGGGAAAGACGCCAAAGAAGACTTAACAGTAAATGGTGCTCCACTGATTTTTTACCATTTTCACCAATTCCAATTATTGGAAAACGGTGGTTTCGATAGGCTTTCCACCTTTTACACCTCTGAGTGTGCGGAGCCTAATTCAATCTACGAGGCGTATGAGAATACGCTGACTAAGTGTTTGGTTGATGTGCGTAGAGTGGTGCCAAATTTCTGTTCTGGTTTAAAGCCTGTTTCAGAAGTGAAGAGTCGTCGCTTTATTCAAAAGTATGTGCCGATGTGGGCGAAAGAAATTGCGCGACGATTTTTGCGCTATTGACGCATGGTGACAAGCCCTCTCGTGACGGTGATTACCGTTTGCTACAACAGTGCCAACACCTTAGAACAGGCATTGAGGTCGGTCGCAATTCAAGACTGGCCTAGGGTTGAGCACATTGTGATTGACGGAGGGTCAACCGATGACAGCTTGGTTATTTTGGAGCGCTGCAAAAATCATTTGACCCATGTGGTGAGTGAGCCGGATAAAGGTATTTACGACGCCATGAACAAGGGGCTTGATAGAGCAACAGGTGATATTGTTTGCTTTTTAAATGCAGACGACCAGTACGCATCGAGTCATGTTTTATCCCGAATAGTAAAACAGATGCAAGTGCATCAGCTAGATGCGCTCTTGGGAGATGTTGCATTTTTTCATGCCACCGATCCAGCCCGCATGGTGCGTCGCTATCGTTCAGACCGCTTTACGCCTGAACGCTTGGCATGGGGGTGGATGCCTGCACATCCTGCACTGTTTTTGAACAAGTCTGTGGTGCAGCGCGTAGGACGATTTAAGGCGGATTATCGAATAGCAGGCGACTTTGATTACATTGCACGTGCTTTTTACGGGCAAGACTTGCGATACCAGCACTTGCCCGAGGTGCTGGTGCATATGCAAACGGGTGGCGCCAGTACGGCAGGGTGGCGTTCGAAGGTGTTGCTAAATCAAGAAGTTCTGCGCTCGTGTAGAGAGAATGGTATTTCGACCAACCTTTTCAAGGTGCTTTCTAAATATCCTATGAAGTTGTTGGAGCTCTTCGCACGATGAAAGTCCTAGTGACTGGCGCTAATGGCTTTATAGGGCGTGCTTTGTGTGCCTACTTACAGCATGTTGGCCACCAAGTGGTGGCTGCTGTGCGACGCCCTTGCGGATTAGCCAATGAGTTTGTGGTGGATGAAACCGGCTCCACATGGGCGCAGGCCTTGTTGGGGTGCGATGTGGTTATTCACTTGGCGGGACGTGCCCATGTGATGCATGAGAGCGCCGTGGATCCGTTGCAAGCATTTCGAGCGGCCAATGTGGATGCTTCGGCTCGGCTGGCTTTGCTGGCTGCGGGTGCAGGTGTGCGGCGTTTTGTTTTTATGAGTTCTATCAAAGTCAACGGCGAGCGTACAAGTTTGGATTGCCCATTTACGCCAAATGACATGCCTATGCCTGTGGACGCTTATGGTGTGTCGAAGTGGGAGGCAGAACAAGCGCTTCAATCCATTGCTCAGACCGCCGCGATGGAACTGGTCGTGATTCGGCCGCCTTTGGTGTATGGGCCGGGGGTGAAAGGCAACTTTTCCAGACTCATTCAATGGGTAAGGGCGGGAATTCCCATGCCATTGGGTGCTGTGCACAACAAACGGTCAATGGTCGCTTTGGAGAATTTGGTGGCGTTTACTGCGCTGTGCGCGAACTTTGCTGAATCGCCCAAAGCTGCGGGAGAAGTGTTTTTGGTGTCTGATGGGGACGATGTGTCAACCACAGAGCTGTTACAAAAAGTAGCAAGGGCGTATGCATGCAAGGCGCGGTTGCTGCCCGTGCCCACTTGGTTTTTAAGTCATGCTGTTCGTCTGCTAGGTCGCTCTGCCGCTGCAGAACGTTTGCTGGGCTCGCTGACCTTGGATGGCTCTAAGGCGTATGAGCTTCTGGGTTGGCAACCTAGTGTGACGATGGATGAGCAATTGAGAAAGATGGCAAATGTTGCGCCTCATTGATTTCACGTTGGCCGTGTTTGGTCTCCTTGCAGGATTGCCTGTGTTTTTGGTGTTGCTAGTGTTGGGCTATCTAGATACGGGGTCACCTTTGTTTTGGCAAGTCCGAGTGGGGCGGGGGCAGCAGCCATTTACGTTAGTCAAGTTTCGAACCATGAGGCCAGATACTGCTTCTGTGGCTACACATTTGGCCGATGCTTCGGCTGTTACACGCTTTGGCAGTTTTTTGCGAAAAACAAAGTTGGACGAGTTGCCTCAGCTTTGGAATGTGATGAAGGGCGAGATGAGTTTGGTTGGCCCTCGTCCGTGCTTGCCAAATCAAGCGGAGTTGATCAACTACCGACAAACGTTGGGCGTTTTTGAGGCGAGGCCTGGTGTGACAGGCCTTGCGCAAGTGAGTGCGATTGACATGTCGACGCCGAAACTGTTGGCGGAAACGGATGCGCAAATGTTGCAAACACTGTCGTTCAAAACATATTGGACCTACATCTTGCTCACGCTGGTAGGCAAGGGCAGCGGCGACCGCGTGAAAGAGGTTCAAAAGTAATGCAACGAAGCTTTTTTCAGCGGTTGCTGCTGAGTTCGGCGATGCCATTGCTGAATTTGCCTCGCGCATTCAAGCGAGTGCTTGCGGTTGGTGTGGATGTGTGTTTGTGCGCGTGTGCCGTGTGGCTTGCTTATTACTTGCGACTTGGTGAGTTGCTTAGCTTGACGCAACCCAACGAGTGGAGCCGAGGTGCGATGGTGGCAACTGCGGCTTCAATAGGCTTGGCAATTCCAATTTTCACTGTCTCTGGTTTATACCGTGCCATATTCCGCTACAGCGGCTGGCCTGCTGTGGTTGCGGTGGTTCGGGCTAGCAGTATTTACGGCGTGTTCTATGGCTTGATATTTACCTTCGTTGGCGTGGCAGGTGTGCCGCGCACAGTCGGCATCATTCAGCCGATTTTGTTGTTGTTGTTTGTCGCGCAATCACGAGTCTTGGTTCGCTTGTGGCTAGGCGACCGCTACCAGCGCATTTTGCGTAGGGGTGGTCGCGCTAAGGTGCTCATTTATGGTGCGGGTAAAACCGGGCGCCAATTGGCCTTGGCAATGACGAACAGTGCCGAAATGCAAGTGGTTGGATTTTTAGATGACGACGAACAGTTGCATGGCCAAGTTTTGAATGGGCAACCTATTTATGACTCTAAGCAACTGACGGACTTGGCGGTGTCTTTGAATATTCGCACCGTTTTGCTAGCGATGCCTCGCATGTCAAGGCAACGTCGGAATGAGGTTTTGAGTCAAATGCGCACGGCGCGTGTTTCGGTGCGAACGCTACCAAGCGTGACAGATTTGGCACAAGGCAAGTTGGGTGTTTCTGATTTAAGAGACTTAGACATCGACGATTTGTTGGGCCGAGAGCCAGTCGCTCCAAGTGAGGCTTTGTTGCATTTGAATGTGCGACACAAAGTGGTGTTAGTGACTGGGGCTGGGGGCTCGATCGGTAGTGAATTGTGTCGACAAATTGTGTCTCTAGCGCCTGCGAAACTGCTTCTTATTGAGCAAAGCGAATTTGCACTTTATGCGATCCATCAAGAGCTAGAGCAAAAGTTGGCAAACTCGACCATGGAGTTGATTCCCTTATTGGCATCTGTTCAAGATGCTGATCGTTTGGGGGAAATCATGACAACTTGGCGCCCGCAAACGGTTTACCACGCAGCGGCTTACAAGCATGTGCCGTTGGTTGAGCACAATCCTTCTGCAGGCATCAAAAACAATGTGTTTGGGACTTTGTGTGCGGCACAAGCGGCTATAGATGCTGAGGTTGAGAATTTTGTATTGATCAGCACAGACAAAGCCGTGAGACCCACCAACATCATGGGGGCAAGTAAACGGTTGGCAGAAATGGTGTTGCAAGCGCTGTCGGCCGAAGTTAGTAAGACCAAGTTCAGCATGGTTCGTTTTGGTAATGTGCTCGGGTCCTCAGGGTCTGTGGTGCCGAAGTTCCGTCAACAAATTCGTGATGGTGGCCCCATCACATTGACGCATCTAGAAATCACGCGCTATTTCATGACAATTCCTGAGGCTGCCCAGTTGGTGATTCAAGCGGGGGCGATGGCGCATGGTGGTGATGTATTTGTGCTCGATATGGGGGAGTCGGTCAAGATAGCCGACTTGGCTCGTCGAATGGTTGAGCTGTCAGGCATGACCGTGAAGGATGATCAAAATCCAGAGGGTGAAATCGCCATTGAAGTGACGGGACTGCGCCCAGGTGAGAAGTTATACGAAGAGTTATTGATTGGTGACAATCCAGAGCGGACTTCGCATGAGCGCATCATGAAGGCGCATGAGGACTACCTGCCTTGGTCTGTGTTAAGCGCACGCCTGAATGAGTTAAAAAAGTCGATGCAGCAGAACGACCACCTTGCGATGCGGCAAATTATGCAGGATTTGGTTTCTGGCTATTTGCCTAACGAGCAGATCGTAGATTGGATATACATAGAACAGGAAACGGCATGACGACTCAATATCTTTTGCATCAAAAACTGGCGGCGTTGTTTGCTGCAGGTATGGGTATTTCGCTGGTGACTACGATAGCGGGTACCAACCTCATGACGTTGTTGTTGCTTTTGGTTGTGCCTTGGGCTTTCTTGGAGTTTAGAAAAACAGAAGTGGTTAGCAAAAAGGAGCAGGAGTTCTTTGTGTTGCTGTTGGCGATATGCGTTTGGGATGTCGTTACCAATTTGGTTGCTGGTCACACGTTGAAGGCAGCGAGCGCTGCACTTTTGCACGACATGCGAACTATCGGGTTTATTTTGATTTTGTGGCCCGTGTTTTCTGTTGGCGTGGTTGCAAGATCAGGTTTGTGGTCGATTATTGGTGTCGTCGTTGGATTAGCCACTGTGAATCTGCTGTTGACTTTGCTGGGTTATTTACGCCCAGGCACTTATTTTTGGTCAGCTGCTCCTCACATGTATGGCCAAATGTTAGTGGGTGTGTTTTTCCTACTTGCTCAAATATTGCTCGTCAGGCCAGAGCTAGGGTGGCGATGTGTTGTGCCCATGCTGCTACTGTTGGCCTCACTCTTTTTTGCAAGTGAAAGACGTACAGGGTACTTGCAGTTCTTTGCTGGACTCGTGATTTGGGCCGGGTTGAACTATCACCGGTTGAAGGCATTTAATAATCGACGTTGGTTGTGGGGTGCCGCATTATTGATTTTGCTATTGGTGGCTGCCTCTCCTATCGTGCAGCGTCGCATTGCAGCTGTTTGGTTTGAAATACAGCAATTCATTGGACAAACTGATGAGCAACGAACAGCGAAAGAGACCGCTGTGGGCATACGGTTGCAATACTACGTTTCGGTATGGGCGTTGATTACCCAAAGTAGTTGGTGGACAGGCGTTGGCACTATCGATTTCCCGCAGAGGTTTTGGCTTGTCAACCAATCGATGGGCGCTTTGGATTCGAAGTTGTTTAGCAATCCCCATAACGAGTATCTTTATATGCTTGCAACAAAAGGTGTGATTGGCTTGTTGCTGTATGTCGCAATTTTTGTGCAGGCATGCCGTTTAGCGTGGGATAAAAAAGATGAGTTACAACGGGTTGCGCTGTTGGTGTTTGTGTTTTTGTTCATGCTCAGCATCACAACCAATTCCATGATGATTGACATGGAGGAGGGGCATCTGACGTTGATGATATTGCTTATATTTTTGGCCCCCAAGTGCTTAGATCTGCTTGGGTCATCCGGCCTGAGAAGTCAGACAATTAAAAATTAAGAGGATCGTTGCAATGGCAATATTGGTAACAGGTTGCGCAGGTTTTATTGGCAGCAATTTCGTACACACATGGTTGGCTACCTCGAACGAGTTGGTGGTTAATTTAGACAAGTTGACGTATGCTGGTAATCTAGAAAACCTCAAACCGTTAGATGGTGATGCGCGCCATATTTTTGTGCAAGGTGATATTGGCGACCGTGCCTTAGTGGCCCAGCTTCTGCAAGAGCACAAGCCCCGTGCTGTGCTGAACTTTGCTGCCGAAAGCCATGTAGACCGTTCCATCCACGGCCCCGGCGACTTTGTGCAAACCAACGTGGTAGGCACGTTTAATTTGCTAGAGAGCGTGCGCGCCTATTGGCAAGACTTGCCTGCGGCCGAGAAAGAAGCGTTCCGCTTTCTGCATGTGTCGACTGATGAGGTGTATGGCACGCTGTCACCCACTGACCCGCCGTTTGCGGAAACCAAAAACTACGAGCCCAACAGCCCTTACTCAGCCAGTAAGGCCGCCAGCGACCACTTGGTGCGTGCATGGCATCACACCTATGGACTGCCCGTGTTGACGACTAATTGCAGCAACAACTATGGGCCGTATCACTTCCCAGAAAAGCTCATTCCATTGGTGCTGCTCAACGCCTTGGCTGGCAAGCCATTGCCTATTTATGGCGATGGCCAGCAAGTGCGTGATTGGCTCTATGTAGAAGACCATTGCCGCGCCATTGCCCGCGTACTAGAAGCTGGCAAAGTGGGCGAGACCTACAACATTGGCGGCTGGAACGAGAAGCCAAACCTTGAAGTGGTTAACACCTTGTGCGCCGTGTTGGATGAGCTGAAGCCCCGAGCAGACGGCAAACGCTACGCCGAGCAAATTACCTACGTTAAAGACCGCCCAGGCCATGACCGCCGCTACGCTATAGACGCTCGCAAGATAGAGCGCGAGCTAGGCTGGAAACCACAAGAAACGTTTGAAACGGGCATCAGCAAAACCGTGCAGTGGTACTTGGCTAACCAAACGTGGGTCGAGGGCGTGACCAGTGGCAGCTACCGCCAGTGGGTGGGTAAGCAATACGGTGGTTAAGGCTCAGTCAATGCTGAAAATTTTGCTCTTAGGCAAAAACGGACAAGTGGGCTGGGAGCTGCAACGCAGCTTGGCTCCTTTGGGCGAGGTGTTGGCGCTAGACCGCCGCAGCGTGGACTACTGTGGCGACTTGTCTAAGCCTGACCAACTGGCGCAAACCGTGCTGGCCTACAAGCCAGACTTCATCGTCAATGCCGCCGCACACACGGCGGTAGACAAAGCAGAGTCTGAACCCGAGTTGGCCAAGTTGCTAAATGCCGATGCCCCAGCGGCCTTGGCCAAAGCCGCAGCCCAAGTGGGCGCTTGGCTGGTGCATTACTCGACTGACTATGTGTTTGACGGCAGTGGTACGCATGCCAGGCAAGAAGGCGAGGGCACTGGCCCTTTAAGCGTGTATGGCCAAACCAAGTTGGATGGCGAAAAGGCCATAGTGGCCAGCGGCTGCAAGTATTTAATTTTTCGTACCAGCTGGGTGTACGCCGCACGCGGTGGTAACTTTGCCAAAACCATGCTGCGCTTGGCACAAGAGCGCGTCAAGTTGACCGTCATTAACGATCAGCATGGCGCACCCACAGGCGCAGACCTGATTGCAGACGTCACGGCACATGCTATGCGCCGTGTGCTGAACACACAAAACATTTCGTTCAGCGGGGTCTATCACTTGGTGGCATCGGGTGAAGCCACATGGCATGGCTATGCGAGTCATGTGATTGCGCAAGCTAAAACCATCAAGCCCGAGTTGGATTGGCAAGTGACGGACATCGCGCCTGTGCCGACCATTGCGTTTCCAACACCTGCAAAAAGGCCCCTGAATTCGCGCCTATGTACGCATAAACTACAGCAAGCATTTGGCCTCGTTATGCCGCCATGGCAACTAGGTGTGGACAGAATGTTGTCCGAAATACTCTAAACAAAAACAATTGATATGACCAAACAACGCAAAGGCATTATTCTCGCCGGTGGCTCTGGCACCCGCTTGTACCCCGTTACGCAAGCGGTCAGCAAACAGCTGATGCCAGTGTATGACAAGCCCATGATTTACTACCCGCTCACTACACTGATGTTGAGTGGTATTCGTGAAGTATTGGTTATTTCAACGCCTCAAGATACGCCACGTTTTAAAGAGCTGTTGGGCGATGGTAGCCAGTGGGGCATGCATATTGACTACGCCGTGCAGCCGAGCCCCGATGGCTTGGCTCAAGCCTTCATCATTGGCAAAGACTTTGTGGCCGACCACCCCAGCGCTTTAGTGTTGGGCGACAACATTTTTTATGGCCATGACTTGGTAAAACAGCTGCACAGTGCCAATGTCCGCACCAGCGGAGCCAGTGTGTTTGCCTACCATGTGCATGACCCCGAGCGCTATGGTGTGGTGGAGTTTGATGGCCAATTCCGAGCCTTGAGCATTGAAGAAAAGCCCGTCAAGCCCAAAAGTAACTACGCCGTTACTGGCTTGTATTTTTATGACGAACAGGTGTGTGACATCGCTGCTGCCGTGAAACCTTCTCACCGCGGTGAACTCGAAATTACCGATGTGAACAAGCGCTATTTAGAGCTGGGCCAGTTGAATGTCGAGATCATGGGGCGTGGCTATGCATGGTTAGACACAGGTACGCATGACAGCCTGCTAGAAGCTGCCAGCTTCATTGGCACGCTGCAAAAACGCCAAGGTTTGATGGTGGCGTGTCCTGAAGAAATTGCGTATGGTCAAAAATGGATTGATGCAACAGCCTTGCAAAAGCTGGCTGCGCCTTTGGCAAAAAATGGCTACGGTCAATATTTGTTGAACCTGTTGAAGTAACCCGAGATGCCATATCAAGTGACAACTACGCCCATTGATGGTGTGTTGATGTTAGAGCCGAAAGTGTTTGGCGATGCACGCGGGTTCTTTTTTGAAAGTTTCAATGCGCGTGACTTTGAGTCCGCCACAGGGTTGAAAGAAACCTTCGTGCAAGACAACCATAGCAAGTCAGGCAAAGGGGTGTTACGCGGCTTGCACTACCAAACTCAACATGCGCAAGGCAAATTGGTGCGCGTGACACACGGTTCGGTGTTTGATGTAGTGGTCGATATTCGCAAAGACTCACCGACCTTTGGGCAGTGGTTTGGGCATGAGCTTTCTGCCGAAAACAAAAAACAAATGTGGATACCAGCTGGGTTGGCACACGGTTTTTTGGTGACCAGTGATAGTGCTGAGCTTTTATATAAAACGACCGATTACTACTACCCTGAATACGAGCGTAGTATTTTCTGGGCAGATCCAGTTGTTAATGTGCGCTGGCCACTTTTAGATGGTGCAATACCATTGGTGTCAGCAAAAGATGCCGCAGCTGAATCCTTTACTGTCTGCGTACGTTGATAAATGAAGAGCCATCTAAGTAATTTACTGACTAGACATAAATTCCTTCGACTCTTAGATCTTGCCTATACAGGAGGGGTTGTTGTGTTGGCAAGGATTGCCTCAATACTTGCCTTGATATATGCAGCAAGATTGATGGAGCCTGAAGAGTATGCAGGCCTAGTTTACGCGATTAGTCTCTCACAGATTATTGTTCATTTGGGTAGTCTAGGTTGGCTCAACCTAATTAGAAAAGAATCATCACGGTTTGAATTTCATGAGCCCGCCTTGGTTAAAGGTTTTTTGCGTCGTTCTTTTCAAATACCAATCACATTGATTTCACTTGTGCTCGTATGCGCAAGCGCCCTTATTTACCTCGAAGTAGTACCCTCATCGATTTCCACGCCCGTACTTTATGCATTAATTTTGTCAGTGCCTTTGTTGCTGGTGCAAATACTTCGGGAATATATGGCAGGATATAAAAATCCTATTGGCAGTATCGCCTTAAGTGAAACATTACCTCTATTGTTAATGCTTGCGCTTTTTGCGATATTTAAAACGCAGACGATGGCGTCCGCTGTTCTGTGCGTATTATTGAGTCAGGTCGTAGGATTAATCTTTCAAGTTTATGTAATGTTTCCGCATCTTAAAAATGCTTATATAAGTAAGGATTCTGTGCACAAAACAGAGGAATGGATAAAGCTAGCCGCTTTGACGGTTGTCGGATACGGAGGAAAGTTATTAATGGATCGCATGGATACAATAATGATTGCCCCAATGGTTGGAATGGAGCAAATGGCCATTTTTAACTCTACCAGTAAAGTTGCGGCTGTAGTGCTACTGATGTCACTTGTATTGATTCAGTTTTATTCTCCGCGTGTTGCTAAAGCTCATAAAGCTAATGATTTTATATCTTTAAGGAAAATAATTTATCGACAGTTAATTATTGTCACTATGGCAATGCTTCCAATTTGCATGGCTCTTTTTTTATACCCTATTGATGTGATGATATTTATATTCGGTGCTAAATATCAGCAGGGTGCCAGTATATTGTGGTTGTCTGTTCTCTCGAATATAGTATTCGCATACGCATTACCTTTTAGCTCATTTCTGTTAATGACGGACGGAGAGCGCGCATACGCAATTGCTAGTATTGTCGGTTTGGTTTCGTATATTATTTTTTGCTGGGGGCTTATACCTTTGCATGGGATTTATGGGGCGTCCTTTGCGCTTTTGATTGCGACAATTCTGATGTCATTTTTTCTAGTGAAGCCTGCGTTGTCGCGACTGTTGTAGGCTGCTAGCTGTAGGTTTGTTTAATGTCTTTTGTTACTATTTTGCCTCCTCAAAAAATTGATTATTTACTGCTATCTATATTTCCTGTGTATTTTTATTTGTCTGGTTTTCAAGGCACTGTCTTTTTTGGTGTTGAGAGCTTTTACTTCCTAGGGCTTATCAAGAAACTATTGATTACTACACTTATATGTTTGATGTTCGTGTGGTTAGTCGTTTGCGGTTCGCGAAAAGAAATTTCTTTTTTCATATTGCCATTATTTTTATTGATTTCAATATTAACTAGTTCTGTATTAAACGATAGCAAGAAGCAATTAACCGACTTGTCTTTTCGGATTTCTTTTTTTGCTCTATCAGTATTCTGGTTAAAGTCAAGGGGGACCTACCGGGCAACATATAGGTGGTGTATTTCGTGGTATTCACACCAAATTATTTTTTGGTGTTGTTGCGCTTTGATCGTTGGTTTTCTATATGGGCCACTCCGGCAGGATATTTCGGAGGGCTTTGGAAATAGTAGAGGCACATTTTGTATTTGGCTATTTCAGTTGGCGTGCTTGTCATTTTTCACATTGAGTGCTAATAAAAGCAGAGATTTTTCATATGCTTATTTTTTCGCATTTCTTCCTATTTATGTACTTCAATGCATAGTCGCTAGTCGTGTCGGTATTTTGGCAACGCTTATCTTGGCCTGTTATTTTTTTTGGATAACTCAAGGTCGCAAAAATGCAATTTATTGCTTGTTATTATCTATAACTATGGCTGCGACAGCCTCTGCAGTACTTGGTCCGATAGGAGTTGTTGATAAAGCTATGGACCCGCTGAGATATTCTGAGGCTTTACTTTATGTGGAAAAATCAACGCATGAAGTCGGTTTTTATGTCGATTTCATTGATAAATATTTGAGCTACCGTCTGACGATTATAAGTAATGCATTTGCGAATGTTCAATTAATTGATTTGTTGTTTGGTTTAGGTGGGGGTGAATTTAAAGGGGTAATTCCCAGGTATCCACACTTAGGCTTGTATGATGTTCATAATATCTATTTGAAAATGCTTGGTGAATACGGAGTATTTGCTTTTATTTTTTTGTCGGTGATTGTGATGAACGGTATCCATGCTGCATATAGGTTTGGTCGCAAATACGATAACTGGAATTTTTTTGTAGTGCAACTCATCTACTTAATGATTTCTATGCTTCACCCTGACCTGCTAGTTACGGCAGTTAGTACTTCATTGGTGTATATCTTTACTTATGCTATGGTGAACAATGAAATAAAACGTGTCTAGTGGGGTGTGCGTTTATTATCACTATTTTAACCTCGCCATCCATGTGCTTAAGCTTATAAAGCACAAGCTGGATATTAATCCGATAATGCTGATGTGTATGTGCGCGCTTATGCTAATGGTTGTCGAAAAAGAAAATGGAATAAATAGTATGGTTATTTGCGCACCTGAGATGAGTATGCAAAACAATGAATATTGACTTTGCGCTTGCGTTTGAAAGGGCTTGTGACTGAATGCTGCAGACAAGCATGCGCATCCTTGCCACAAAACCAGTGGCAAGATATAGGGCCACACGCCGCTCCAACGCGGATCCAGCCACTCTTTGTACAGTGCAAAGGCGCATGACAACCCCAATATGACCACGGATGCGAAAGCGCTTAGGCCTAGCCACCAAGGGTTTGTGTTTTGCTGGCCCTTGGCCAATGCCACTTGTGCCCATGCCATGTGCACCACAGCAGGCACAAATCCCAGCACGCGCAGCAGGGCGCTCATCCAGCCGGTTTCT
>JACCDV010528019.1_pt1 | contig 37685 bp, 35 predicted proteins | sample 7446131 | NCBI WGS metagenome assembly JACCDV01 (sample SAMN15323448, study PRJNA562643) | freshwater metagenome | isolation source: river surface water | place: USA:Blue River Watershed | collected 2017-08-17
AAGCTGTTGGTGGGCATGGGCTTACGCCAATTGTCCATGCACCCGTCGCATATATTGGGCGTAAAACAACAGATATTACGCAGCCAAGCTGTGCAACTGCGTGAGCAAGCTAGGAAAATTCTAGCGCAATCTGACATAGAAAAAATAGAACCGCTGCTGGCAAAATTAAACAGCAGCCCGCATTTAAAATTGAAATAAGCGTTTAAGGATAAACCGCAGTGTCTGCACATACATTAAGCAACAACCCTTTGTTGCATTTTTCCGGCTTACCCAAATTTGAATTGGTGCAAGCCGAACACGTCAGCCCCGCCATGGACCATTTGCTCAGCGAAGCCAGAGCCACCATCGCTAGCTTGGCGGCCGATTCGGATACAGTCACTTGGGATAACTTCGCCGCCAAACTGGAAGACATGGAAGAAAAATTGTCCCGAGCCTGGTCGCAGGTTGGCCACATGAACGGCGTGGTCAATAGCCCAGCCTTGCGTGAGGCCTACAATGCCAACCTCTCCAAACTCACGGATTTTTATGCCGACCTTAGCCAAGATGAACGCCTCTACGCTAAATTTCGTCGCCTACGTGCCAGCCCAGAATTTAGTACGCTTACGCAGGCACAACAGAAAATAATAGAAAATGAATTGCGTGACTTTCGTTTGGGTGGGGCCGAATTGGCGCCGGCGCAGAAAATTCGCTTTAAAGCCATACAAGAAGAACTGTCCAAACTGGCCTCCAGGTTTGAAGAGAATGTTTTGGACACCACCAACGAATACAGCTTAGTCGTTGAAGACCTCAACCGATTAAAAGGCATTCCTGAGGACGTATTGGCGACTGCACTAGCCGCGGCAAAAGAAGCCGGCAAAAACGGCTACCAATTTAGCTTGCACTTCCCTTCCTATTTACCGGTCTTGCAGTATGCTGAGAACCGAGAATTGCGTGAAACCCTATACCGCGCCTACGCCACCCGTGCCTCTGAATTCGGCAAAGCAGAGTGGGACAACACGCCCATCATTGCGCAAATTTTGAAGCTCAAACTGGAAGCCGCCCAACTGCTCGGCTTTGCTAATTACGCCGAACTGTCGGTCGCCACTAAAATGGCCGACTCCGCGCAACAGGTCGAGGCCTTCCTGCAAGACCTGGCCAATAAAGCTAAGCCTTATGCGCTAAGAGACAAACAAGAGCTTGAGGCCTACGCTAAAAAACTCGGCATAGACGACATGCAAGCCTGGGACGTTTCTTACGCTTCAGAAAAATTACGCGAAGAAAAATATGCTTTTTCAGATTTGGAAGTCAAACAGTACTTCCCTGAAGATAAAGTCTTAAGTGGCTTATTCAAAGTAGTGGAAACCATTTTTGCTGTGCAAGTCGTCAAATCACAAGCCTCGGTTTGGCATGAAAGTGCCAGCTTTTATGACATCAAGGATAGCCAAGGCCAATTAATCGGTCAGTTTTATTTAGACTTGTATGCGCGCAACAATAAACGCGGCGGTGCTTGGATGGACGAAGCCATCACCAGACGCAAAGTGCTGGAGCAAGTGACCACGCCGGTGGCCTTTTTAACCTGCAATTTCTCGGCACCGGTGGGCGACAAACCGGCTTTGTTTACCCACGATGAAGTATTGACCATGTTCCATGAATTTGGCCACGGTTTACACCACATGTTAACCAAAGTAGACGATTACAGCGTGTCTGGTATCAAAGGCGTGGAATGGGATGCGGTTGAACTGCCCAGCCAATTCATGGAAAACTTCTGCTGGGAATGGGATGTGTTACGCCACATGACGGCCCATGTCGACAGTGGTGAACAATTACCGCGCGCCTTGTTCGATAAAATGGTGGCAGCGAAAAACTTTCAAGCCGGCATGCAAACCGTGCGTCAAATTGAGTTCTCTTTATTTGACATACGCTTGCACGGGGCGTTTGATCCACACGGCAAGCAAACCGCCTTGGATCTGATTGAACAAGTGCGCGACGAAGTCGCGGTGGTACGGCCACCAAAATGGAACCGCTTTCCTAATAATTTCACCCACATTTTCTCTGGTGGCTATGCCGCCGGCTATTACAGTTACAAATGGGCGGAAGTATTGTCTGCCGATGCCTACAGCCTATTTGAAGAAAACGGCGTGCTTTGCCCAGAGACTGGCCAACGCTACTGGCAAGAAATTTTGGCACAAGGTGGCGCTAGACCAGCTTTGGAATCATTTATGGCATTTCGCGGTCGAGCGCCTAATATCGATGCCTTGCTGCGTCACAATGGCATGAGTTAATGGCCTAATGAAATTTGCCACCTGGAATGTCAATTCACTAAACGTTAGGCTAGCGCATGTCTTGGATTGGCTGCAAAGCAATCAACCGGACGTTTTGTGCTTGCAAGAAACCAAGCAAGAGGACCAAAAATTTCCTTATGCCGAATTGCAAGCAATAGGCTATCAAGCAGCCCACATAGGGCAAAAAACATACAACGGCGTGGCCATCATCAGTCGCCATCCGCTGTCCGACATACAACACAACATACCGCAATTCGCCGATGAGCAGCAACGCGTGATCGCTGCCACCATCGCTGGCATGCGGGTGGTATGCGCCTACATACCCAATGGTCAAGCGGTCGATTCGGACAAATACCAGTACAAATTGCGCTGGCTAAGCGCCCTGCATGGCTGGCTGAAAAGTGAATTAAGCCTGCACCCCAACCTAGTCTTATTGGGCGATTACAACATCGCGCCAGAAGACCGCGATTGCCACGACCCCATCGCTTGGTTAGGCCAAGTGTTAGTCAGCCCTCCTGAACGGGCTGCTTTTCAAGCGCTGTTAGACTTGGGCCTACACGATAGCTTTAGGTTGTTTGAGCAAGCGGATAAAAGTTTCAGTTGGTGGGATTACCGCATGATGGGATTTAGGCGTAACTTAGGCATGCGCATAGACCATATTTTAGTCAGCGATGCATTGAAACCAGCCTGTTTGGCGGCCCACATAGACAAAGCCCCGCGTAAATTAGAACGGCCGTCCGACCACACGCCCGTGGTACTGGAAATGCACAGCCCAAGCACTAAGCTTTAATTTTAATGCCTAGCTGCTTAAGCTTGCGGTACAAATGGGTACGTTCCAAACCGGCAATGTCTGCCAATTTGCTCATATTATGCGCCACCAACTTGATGTGGTACTCAAAATACCAACGCTCAAATGCGTCGCGTGCTTCACGCAAAGGTTGATCTAGCAAGCGGCTGTCCAAACTAATGGTCTGCTCGCTGCTCACTTGCACCGCCACGCTAAGCTCTGTGGTCGCCATGTCCATGGCTTGCCTGTCATCGAATTGATGCAAGACACGCTTAACATCATCGAGGCCAATTTTGTCACCCAAGCTGGTTTGCAATAGATTGCGTATCACTGTATCCAATTGCGCTAAATCGCCCGGCCAATCGGCATTACGTAAAGCATTTAAGGCAGCCACATCAAATTCACGGTAGTCCAAGCCGGCCAATTCCAATTGCAAATGGGTAATGGCCAACACCAAATCGGGAATGTCTTCTTTATGGTCATCCAAAGCCGGCATGCTAAGCGAGACCGCTGCCAAGGTTTGGTATAAATTGTAATCAAACAAGCCTTCTGCCTGTAACCTAGGCAAATTTTCACTGGTGGCACACACCACACGCACACGGTATTTATCTGATTTTGCCATCAGTAACAACAAACCTTTTTGCTCGGCTTTATTGAGTTCGGTAAGCTCGGCGATGTACAACACCCCACCACGCAGGCCCTCTAATATATCCATGGGCTCATTGGCCAAACGGCTATAGTCACTGAGTGCTAACCAGGGGCTGTCGCTTTCCTGCAAATATCGGGCACACAATTCCGTGCCACAGCCTTTGGGCCCAATTAACAATACTGGACTAGGACTGACGTTGGTCGCGATTTTATCCAAGCGCTCTTTGAGTGCCTTGATTATCGGGCTTTTACCCAAGCTGGCTAAATTCATCGCCGATTTAGGCCGTTGTTCACCGTGCTTCAAAGCCGTGCTGACGGTTTTCAACAATTTCTGCAGGGCGATGGGTTTTTCTAGAAAATCAAATGCCCCTATGCGCGTCGCTTCAACGGCAGTATCTATGGTGCCATGGCCTGACATCATGACCACAGGCATGGTCAACAAACTGCTGTTCACCCACTCTTTAAGCAAGGTAATACCATCGCAATCCGGCATCCAAATGTCTAACAACACCAAGTCCGGACGCTCCTGCAACCTTGCCTCCCGAGCGGCAGCAGCATTTTCTGCCAACTGCACGCGATAGCCTTCGTCCTGCAAAATATCGCGCAACAATTCGCGTATGCCTATTTCATCATCAACCACCAATATATGTTTTGCTGCCATGCGTATCTTTTATCTTCTCTAGTGTTATTGCGTGTATAAAGGCAGGCTAATCGTTACCACCGCCCCAGTTTTTTGTCCTTTGACCGCCGGCTGATCGGCGCTCAATTCGCTCAGGTTCTCAATTTTTATCCAGCCCTTGTGCTCTTCTATGATCTTCTTAACGATGGCCAAACCCAAACCCGTACCGTGCGATTTAGTCGTCATGTAAGGTTCAAAGGCGTGCGCCAACATGTCTGCCGGGAAACCGGCGCCATTGTCCGCTACCGTTAACACCAGCATGGACCCCTGCGTTTTAGTCTGCACTTTGATTAAAGCATGCTCTTGATCAAGCAAAGCATCTTGGGCATTTTGCAGCAAGTTATGGATCACTTGGCGCAACATAGTGCTATCGCCTTTAACTGCCGACGCTTGTTTTTCTAAGGACAACTGCAGTTTGCTCGCGGGCAAATCGTAAAATGACAGCACCTCTTGTATCAGCGTATTCAAATCCAAGGCCTGCAATTGCGGCGCCGGCGAACGGGCATACTCACTGAACTCATTAACCATTCTCTTTAGTGCATCAACCTGATTAACAATGGTCGCGGTCGAGCGTTTTAACATTTGCCCATCGCTCTCGTCCAGCTTATCGATTAATTTATGCGCCATGCGTTCGGCGGACAACTGTATGGGCGTCAATGGGTTTTTAATTTCGTGCGCCAAACGCCTGGCCACCTCACCCCATGCCGCATCACGCTGGGCTTGTATCATGCTGGTAGCATCATCAAACACCACCACGTAACCACCGTCGGGTAAGGGCGTACCACGCACGGTTAAAATTTGCTTGCCTTGCCCGCTGAGCAACTCTATCTGGGTAAACAACTCCTCTTTAGTCGACTCCACGGCAGCATCCACCTTAGTGTTGTGCATGGCTATGGCCAGAAAAAAGGCCTCCAAGCGCGGCTGCTTGATTACCATCTCTTCTATGCTCAAGCCCACGCAATGCTCCAACGGTGCTGCCAAAATATTGATGGCCGCTTCATTAAAGGTGCGCAATTCACCGCGTGTATTTAAGGCGATGACCCCAGATGATAAATGCGCCAAGATGGTCTCTAGGTAGCCTCTGGCCGCCTCTACCCGTGTACGATTTCTTTCGGCCGCTTTGGTCGCATCGTCTAATTGCTGCGTCATGCTGTTAAAGGATTGCACCAACACCCCCAACTCATCTTTACCGTGCGCCGGTAAGACGGTGCTGTAATCCCCACTGGCAATGGCTTTTGTGCCTTCCGCCAAAACCGTCAGTGGTGCCGACAATTTTCGACTCAACACAAACGCCACGGCGACGGCACCCAACATGGCCAACATCATGACCAGCGTTAAAGTCAGGGCAAACACTTCCCTTAGCGACGTTCGGCTGTAAGACAGTTGTTGGTAATCCTGGTAAACGTCTTGCACCGCTTCAGCCGTGTTTGCCAATGCTTTAGGCACCGGTTGCAACAATTGCAATATGCGCGTTTCACCGGCTAAATCTTGGCCATTGACCGGCACCAACACCCGCAAATACAAGCCTTTATTGCTAATCGGCTCTATGCTGCCTACGATGTGTAAACGGGCTTGCCTGAGTTGGGCAATACTGGGCAATTCCGGCAAAATACTCGTGGCATCGCTGTTGGACACTTCTAAAATTCGGCCTTGCAGGGTTAGCAAAGTCACGTCTTTAATGCCACTTTTTTCACGCAAATCGTTCAAGATAGAGCGGCTGTTGGCTGGCTGAAATGCCAAGGTGCTGGCCATGTTTTCGCCTTTTTCTTTGACGTCCAAGAGCATAATGTCCAAAGCGGTGCGGCCTAAATTTAAGCCCCCCTCCAGCGCCGCCTCTACTTTGACGTTAAACCAAGATTCGATGGAACGCGTTAGAAAATTAACCGACACCAAGTAAACAATTAAGCCTGGAATAAGCGCCATCATGGCAAAGCTCACCAACAAGCGGCGGTTAAACCGACTGCCCACCACCCCCTTGCGAATTTGCCTGATTAAACGCCAAATCTGATAGCCGATGACGCCAATAAGAAAGGTCGCCAATAAAATATTGAGCGCCACCAATAAGGAATAGTATTCGCCGGATGCAGCCGTGTTGGCACTGGCATTGGATAGCAAGTAAAGCAGGAAGGCGCCTAAGCTGGCACTAAGTAATACTATGAACTTCATCGCACCGGTTGTTTCATTTGAATAAAGTCGGTTGCCACTCAAAACGCTGCGTACTCATGCGCCACTCTTCCGCAACCAAGCCTTCACCCAGCAGTGTTTTAGGTAATTTTTTTGTGTCCAAGCGCATCAAAAAGCTAGCCTTATACAGCTCGCCTTTTTCTACCTGTGATTTGCTAAACACTTTCAAATCACTGATGCTGGATAAGTCGTCTATGGCTTCGTCTAAACGCACAAAGCTTTTTTGCTGTTCCCCACGCATCAACAAAAATTGCCTAGAAAGCGCATGGTAACTTAAGGTGACCTGTTGGCTAACGGTGACAATCTCATCGTCAAACCAATATTTTCTTGGTGATGCCAACTGAAATTCGATTATAAAATTCAGTGCATAGCCCTTGCTGATGGCATCGTCTATGGCGCTGCTAAACTTGATGTCAACATCGGCATTAAGCACATAAGCGTCCTCTTGCGCTTTTAATTCTGCACTTTTAAGCACCATGCTGCTGTTAGCCGCGAACACTGCCGTTGAAAAAAAGGCCAAGAAAAAAACGCTGAGTAATTGCTTAATTTTTTTGCAATAAGGCATAGAAAAACCCATCGTGCGCGGCAGTTGGAATAAGCTGCCCATTGAACTGAGTCAAATTATCAGCGCCGGGGTTGGCGCTCACATCAAAAGCCAATTGCTTAGCATCGGCATTATTTTGTAAAAATTTATCCACTTGCCCTTGATTTTCTTCATTAAAAATCGAACAACTTACATAAAGTAATTTACCACCCTTTGCCAACATCTGCCATAAATTAGGCAGAATTTTAGCTTGTTGCGCAACAAAGGAAGCCACATCGGCTTCTCGGCGCAACCATTTAATATCCACATGACGACGCACGATACCAGACGCGGTGCAAGGCACATCGGCTAAGATACGATCAAACTTGACGCCGTCCCACCAATCGCTGGCGGCCGCATCGCCAACCATCACTTTGGCTTGCAATTGCAGGCGATCTAAATTGCTTTGCACCCTTAACAAACGGCTGGGGTCGCTATCCATTGCCGTTAAATCGGTACAGCCCAACTCCAAAATGTGGCCGGTTTTACCACCGGGCGCAGCACAGGCGTCCAGCACCCGGGCATGGGCTGGCACATCCAACAATACCGCCGCCAGTTGCGCGCCATAATCTTGCACAGACACCACACCATCGCTAAAGCCTGGTATTTTCTCTACCGCTACCGGCTTACTTAAGACCAGCGCCTGCCCACCCAAACAGGCTGACTCTATGCCTTGACGGGTCAGCAATTGCTGATAATCCGTCACCTTGATTTTTTGGCGGTTGACGCGCAAGGTCATGGGCGGATGCTGATTGCCGTTCAGTAAAATGCTTTGCCAGTGCAAAGGGTATTGCAGCTTGAGTTTGTTAATCCACCATTGCGGGTAAGAATAGGTCGCCACGTCTTTATTGGCTAAGCGACTGGCGAGCACAGATTGTTGGCGTAAAAAATTACGCAAAATGGCATTAACCAAGCCTTTAGCCCAAGCTTTAGCCGCCGGCCTTTTAAGCAAGCTCACGGCTTGCACCGCTTGATTGACCACGGTAAAGGCATCGGCTTTATCGTGCAACAACTGGTAGAGCGCCACCAACATGATGGCATGCACGCGGTCATCGCTTAAGGGTTTCTCTAACAGCTGTATGAGGTAGGCGTCAATTTCACCGTAGAAACGCAAGGTGCCGTAACTCAAATCCTGAGCTGCCCCACGCTGTTGTGGGGTCGCATTGGGATAGCCCGCTAAGGCAGCTGGCAAAGCCAGGGTTAGGTTACGCCCTGACAGCACTTGGTTGACAGCGTGTGCCGCAATTTGTTGGGATAGGTACAAAGGAAGCTTTCTTGGTGGTTGGGCGATTAAAGATTAGCAGATTTTACTTGATAAGCAGTGCTCTAGGGTCTTAATCACTTTAGCCTAAGCGCTAAATCTATCGCCGGGCTGCAAATTTTGCCCCTGCACAAAAGCCCGTGCCGGCATTCTTTTGCCGCCCGGTGCTTGCAGTTCGGTGATGCGCAACAGTCCCTCGCCACATCCGACTAGGATGCCATCCTGCACGGCCGTTATTTCACCTGGCTGCCCCTGCCCCGCTTCAGCCGTGGCCATCCAAATGCGGCAGACTTGCCCTTTGAGCTGGCTTTGTGCGACGGGAAATGGATTAAACGCACGCACTTGGCGTGAAATGGCCACAGCGGATTGATGCCAATCGATAGCGGCCTCGGCTTTGTCTAATTTATGCGCGTAAGTCACCAAGCGTTCATCTTGCGCCGTGGCAGCCAAGGCGCCATTCTTTTCCAGGCTGGCCATCGCTTCCACCATCAAGTTCGCCCCAAGATCGCTTAAGGCATCGTGCAAGCTTTGCGTCGTGTCAGTGTTGCCTATAGGCAGCACGGCGCAACTGACCATGGCCCCGGCATCGAGTGCAGCCACCACTTCCATAATGGTCACACCGGTTTCTTGATCGCCTGCCAGCAAGGATCGGTGTATGGGGGCAGCCCCACGCCAGCGCGGCAACAAGGACGCGTGTATGTTATAGCAACCATAACGTGTGGCATGCAATGTGGCATCCGGAATAATCAAACCATAAGCCGCGACTATCATGGCATCGGCCTGCACCTCTGCAATACGCGCCTGAACTTGGACGTCTTTCAGGCTAAGTGGCTGAAAGACCGTTAAGCCATGCTGCTCAGCCAGCACTTTCACCGGACTGGCTTTAAGTTTCATGCCGCGTCCTGCTGGCCGATCCGGCTGGGTCAAGACCATGGCAATGTCATGGCCCGCCGCGATCAAGGCAGCTAAAGCAGGAACAGCAAATTCCGGTGTGCCAGCAAAAATAAGTTTCATAGTATGAGTTTCACAGAATGAGTTTGATAGTGCGCGTGTTGCCGCTAAAAAATCAGCGATCACGCCGTTGTTTGAGCATTTTATTTTTAATGCGGTTGCGTTTTAGCGGGGATAAATACTCTACAAACACCTTGCCTAACAGGTGGTCCATTTCATGCTGTATGCAAACGCTTAGCAAGCCCTCTGCCTGCAAAGTAAAGGGTTTGCCGTCTCGGTCCAAAGCCTCAACCGTAACTTTCTCGGCGCGCCTCACCGTGTCATAGACACCGGGCACAGACAAGCAACCCTCTTCGTAATCTTGTTCGCCACTTTTCTCGGTAATCTTAGGATTAATCAATACCAGCAAATCATTTTTGCTTTCACTGGTGTCTATCAAAATGAGCTGCACATGCGCATTTACCTGGGTCGCAGCCAAGCCTATGCCTGGCGCATCGTACATGGTCTCAGCCATATCAACGATCAAGCGCTTAATGGTGGCATTGACCTCTTTAACGGGCTGCGCCACCGTGTGTAATCGCGGATCTGGGTAATGAAGTATGTCTAAAATCGCCATAAAAACTCGTTTATCTTTTGCAAATGACGCCTGAAAATAAGGCCTGAAAATGAAGCCCTATACGCTTGGGGTTTAGCAGTAAAAAAGCGTTAAATTTAAAACCGGTTTACTGGTTTATCGCCACCATTTAATCGTATACTTAAGCAGACTGTTTACCATTAAAGGTTGCTCGGTATGTTTCGCCACATTATAACGCTGCTGCTGTTTTGTTGCATAAGCTTAACGGCGCTAGCCGATGAAATTCTGTTAAATAGTCAGCATCCAGATCGCCATGTGGTTGTTAAGGGCGACACCTTATGGGGCATAGCGGCTAAGTTCCTAAAAGACCCGTGGCAATGGCCTAAAGTCTGGCAGCTTAATCACCATCAAATAAAAAATCCGCATTTAATTTACCCAGGCAATGTGGTTTGGCTGGACATGTCTAGCGGCACCCCGCAATTAAAATTGCTGCTAGAAACCGTCACCTTAGAACCGCGCATGGTAGAAGAAGCCTTGGCCACAGCGGCTGTCCCCAGCATAACACCGGAAGCGCTGGCGCCGTTTTTAAATCAGGCCCTTGTTATTGAAGCCAGCCAATTAAACGCGTCGCCCAGCATACTAGCGGCACAAGATGAACGGGTAATTTTAAGTAGTGGCACGCGCATTTATGTGGACAAAATTACGCCTGAGGATGGGGTCAATTGGCAAATCTACCGCCCAAGCGAGCAACTAATAGACCCCGATAGCAAAGAACTATTGGGGCTGGAAGCGCGTTATTTGGGCGATGCCACCGTCAGTGAATACGGCAGTCCGGCAAGCGCGGAAATCACCGTGGCCCGTGAGGAGATTTTTGCCCAAGATAAATTGCTGGCCAGCCAGTCTAAGCAAGCACTCACTAACTTCGTCCCGCACGCGCCAGAAACGGCCATTACTGGGCGTATCATTAGCATATACAGCGGCGTGGCCGAAGCCGGCCCACAAAGCGTGGTGGCCATCAACCGTGGCAGCCTAGCGGGCTTGGAATTGGGTCATGTATTGGCCATACACCGTGAAGGCCGCGTAATAAAAAATCCTCAGCCAGCTGAAAAGGCTAGCAGCATTAAATTGCCCAACCAAGGCATAGGCTTGTTAATGGTATTTCGCGTGTTTGAACGCGTGTCATACGCCCTCATCATGCAGGCCAAGGAACCCATCAACAAACTGGACAGCGTCCTGACCCCGCACTGAGACATTAGCCCATGGCCATAGATGACAGCGCTACTTTACTGGAAAAATCACAGTGGCTTAGCTTAAGCAACATCGAGGGTTTGGGCTGTTTAACTTTTTGCCAGCTGCTGAAGACCTTTGGTAGTCCTAGCGAAATCTACCGCAAAAAATTTAAGGACTTGCGGGCAGTCGTGTCAGAAAAAATTGCCCGTGAAATAAGCCAAGGCATAGACCAAGACAGCCTAGCTGAGACCCTGCAGTGGCTCAGCTTAGACAACAATCACCTGGTCACACTGGCCGATGCCGACTACCCAAAAGCCCTATTGCAAATTACCGATCCCCCGCCGTTGCTGTATGCAAAAGGCAATTTAGCTTGGCTCAATCATTTAAGCATAGCCATCGTCGGCAGCCGCAATGCCTCGCTACAAGGTGAAAAAAATGCCGAGGCTTTTGCCCAAGGCTTAGCCGAGCACGGACTATGCATAGTCAGCGGCTTGGCCTTAGGCATAGACGGCGCAGCCCACCGTGGCGCACTAAAAGCCAAGGGCGGCACGATTGCCGTGGTGGGCACCGGCTTAGACATGGTCTACCCAGCAAAACACCGCGATCTCGCTCATCAAATTGCTAACAGCGGTTTGATTATTTCTGAATTCCCACTGGGCACCGTGTCCAAACCGCAAAATTTCCCTAGGCGCAATCGCTTAATTAGCGGCCTGAGTTTAGGTTGTTTAGTGGTCGAAGCTAATTTAAAAAGCGGCTCACAAATTACCGCGCGCTTGAGTGCTGAACAAGGCCGTGAGGTGTTTGCCATCCCTGGGTCGATTCATTCGCCACTGGCAAAAGGCTGCCACCAATTGATTAAGCAAGGCGCTAAATTGGTCGACAGTTTGCAAGACATCGTCGAGGAATTAAATTTAACTAAAGCCGTAAAAGACAAGGCTGTAAGTGAACCCACAATAAGCGACGAAGCCCCTGCCAGCCAGGCACAACAAAAGCTATTACAAGCCATGGGCTTTGATGCCATCTCATTAGAAAGTTTGGTGCAATTGACTGGCTTGACGGTCAGCAAACTTTCATCCATGCTCACCGTATTAGAATTAGAAGGGAGAATCACTGGCCTTGCTGGCGGACAATACCAACAGATTGTGTAGTTGACGATTTAGTCATTTTAGCTGGATGCATAAACCACCTCACTTAATTGAAAAATACCATTAATAAGGATAAACATCATGTTTGAAGTATTGGTTTATATGTTTGAAAACTACATAGACACGCAGTTTAGACCCGACCAAGACACCTTATCAAAAGAGCTGTCTGCCGCAGGGTTTGCTGACCACGATATTAACAGTGCGTTTAATTGGTTTAATGAGCTAGAACGCATGACCGAGCAAGGTGACATTTATAGCAAAGCCCAGTCAAAAAGCACGCGCATTTTTACTGAGGACGAACGCAGAAAAATCAGCGGTGAAAGTTTAGGGCTGATCGTATTTTTAACCCAAGCCAATATACTCAATACCGCCCAACGCGAATTGGTCTTAGAGCTGGCCATGAATTTATCCCAACTTAAAATCAATATTGAAGAAATGCGCTGGATAGTATTGATGACTACATGGGGGGCGGGCAAATCGGGCGCAGATAAAACCAAGGACTATTTATTTATAGAAGATGCCTTGAACCAAACAGAAAAACCGACCCTGCACTAGCCGCTGGTCGGTTTTTTTATAGTCAGTATACGCAGAACGACCGCTGAACAAAGCGGTCGCTAAGCGCTTAGTTAATCGGCTAAATTTTCGATAATGTTGCTGATTACACCGGCACGATTTAAGGTGTAAAAATGCAAACTTGGCGCGCCAAATACCCGTAAAGTCTCACACAAATCCGTCACCACATCGATGCCAAACGCGCGCAAGGACGGCATGTCATCGCCATATTCTTCCAACCTAAGTTTCAACCACCTGGGGATTTCTGCGCCACAAACGTTAGAAAAACGCGCCAGTTGCGTGATGTTATAAATAGGCATAATGCCAGGCACGATAGGCACATTAATGCCGGCCGCCGCACACTGATCTAGAAAGCGGAAATAAGCATCGGCATTATAAAAATATTGGGTAATGGCCGAATTAGCGCCAGCATCCACCTTGCGTTTCAAATTCAATAAATCCGCCGCCGGGGTTTTGGCTTCTGGATGAAACTCAGGGTAAGCCGCCACTTCTATGTGAAAATGCTGACCGGTTTCAGCGCGTATAAACGCCACCAATTCCGATGCATAGCGAAAATCACCTGAACTCACCTCACCGGAAGGCAAGTCGCCGCGCAAGGCAACCAAACGTTTGATACCGTGCGTTTGGTAGGCATGCAATAAAGCCCGGATTTCTTCTTTGCTAGAGGAAATACAGGAAATATGCGGCGCTGCTTGCAAACCTTGTTGTTGAATTTCCAACACCGTGTCCATGGTTCTATCGCGCGTCGAACCGCCCGCACCAAAGGTCACGGAGAAAAATTCGGGATTAAATTTCGCCAATTCATTCCGGGCATCACGCAAGGTCGCCATGCCGTCTGCGGTTTTAGGCGGGAAAAACTCAAAGCTGTAAGCTGTTGTGTTCATTTATTTGCCTTTTTTTCATCTATCACTATGGCGCCCAACAACCAAGCCAGCACGCTGTAAAGCAAAGCACCGAGCAAGCCTGCGCGGATAGTTTGCACTTCAAAGCCAGGCAGCAGATTGCCCACGGCATAAAATAATAGGCCGTTAATCAGCAATAAAAACAGCCCTAAAGTAAGCAAGGTAATGGGCAAGGTCAGCAGCACCAATATAGGTCGTATCAACATATTAACCAAACCTATAGCCAGCGCTGCCAGCAAAGCCGTGGGGAAATCGGCCACATGAATGTTAGGCACGTAGTAGGCCACGGCCAATAGCGCCAAGGCATTCAAAATCCAGCCCAACAATAATCTCATGTTGCCACTCTCCTTAATTAATCAGTAAAAACTGATAATAAAACACTAGCTGGAAATCCAGCTGCGTTTTCTAATCACAGCGACTGATAACCAACCTCTAGCCGATAAATCGGCTGAGGTTTCTAATCAGAGCCATTGATAACAAACACCTAAGCGCTAAAGCGCATGGTGTTTCTAATAACGGTAGCTATCTGGCTTGTAAGGCCCTTGCTTTTGCACGCCAATGTACGCTGCTTGTTGGTCGGTTAAGCTGGTCAGCTGCGCATTCAGTTTGCGCAATTGCAAGATTGCCACCTTCTCATCCAAGTGCTTAGGCAAGGTATACACGCCCACTGGGTAGTTAGCAGTTTGCGTAAATAATTCGATTTGCGCAATGGTTTGGTTAGCAAAGCTAGAGCTCATGACGTAGCTTGGGTGGCCAGTACCGCAACCTAAATTGACCAAACGGCCTTTTGCCAACAAGATGATTTTTTTGCCATCAGGGAAAATCACATGATCCACTTGCGGCTTAATTTCATCCCATTGGTATTTTTCTAGGGAAGCAACGTCGATCTCGTTATCAAAATGGCCGATGTTACATACGATGGCCTGATTTTTCATTTTAGCCATGTGCTCATGGGTAATGACATGGTAATTACCAGTGGCCGTTACAAAAATATCAGCGTGTTCCGCTGCATAATCCATGGTCACCACACGGTAACCTTCCATGGCCGCTTGCAAAGCACAAATAGGATCAATTTCGGTCACCCAAACTTGCGCCGATAGCGCACGTAAGGCTTGCGCAGAACCCTTACCCACATCACCGTAACCGGCCACCACGGCTATTTTACCGGCGATCATCACGTCTGTAGCACGCTTAATGGCGTCTACCAAGGATTCACGGCAACCGTATAAATTATCAAATTTTGATTTGGTAACGGAGTCATTCACGTTAATGGCGGGGAACGCCAATTTGCCTTCTTTGTGCATTTGGTACAAACGGTGCACACCAGTCGTGGTTTCTTCGGTCACGCCTAGAATCTTAGCCAAACGTACGGAATACCATGTTGGATCCACTTTTAATTTGGCTTTAATGGCATCGAACAAACACACTTCTTCTTCTGATGTTGGGTGAGCCAGCAAAGATAAATCTTTTTCAGCACGCGTACCTAAATGCAAAAGCAAGGTCGCATCGCCACCGTCATCCAAGATCATGTTGCTGTAACCACCATCGCTCCACTCAAAAATACGGTGGGTGTAATCCCAATACTCGGCCAAGGTTTCACCTTTAATGGCAAACACCGGTGTACCGCCAGCCGCAATCGCCGCGGCAGCATGGTCTTGGGTGGAATAAATATTGCATGAGGCCCAACGCACGTCCGCACCTAAATCTTTTAGCGTTTCAATGAGCACGGCAGTTTGTATGGTCATGTGCAAGCTACCGGTAATGCGCGCGCCTTTAAGCGGTTGTATCAGGGCAAACTCTTCACGTATCGCCATCAAACCTGGCATTTCGGTTTCGGCAATGGCAATTTCTTTGCGGCCAAAAGCAGCCAAGCCGATGTCGGCAATCACGTAGTCTTTTACTGTATTTTTGTTATCAGCAGTCACAGCATTCATGTTCAATTTCCTTGAATATGTGACCGGAGGGAAAGGGTTTAATCTATCTAGAGAGGCTGTTCGCTTTTCTCACCCGTATCCCGTGCCCGGCACGGTTAATAAGGTGAGCGTCGTTCTAACCTGTTCCGAGCCTGGGAGAAAGACTCTCGCAACGCTCCTCGGAATGGCGGCGATTATACGTGAGTTTTTTTATCCTTCCAAGCCACTTTTTGCCAGACCGCGTTTCGTCGTCCAGCCAATAAAAAAGCCTTGCGACAGCAAGGCTTTTTAGACAAACACCAGGACTTACAGAGCGGCTTTTAATGCCGCCGCTTTGTCTATCGCTTCCCAAGTAAACTCGGGTTCGTCACGACCGAAATGGCCGTAGGCGGCTGTTTTAGTATAGATAGGACGCAGTAAATTAAGCATCTTCACTATGCCTTTAGGACGCAAATCAAAGTGTTCGCGCACCAATGCGGTCAACACTTCGTTAGACACCTTACCTGTGCCGTAAGTCTCGACCATGATGGAGGTCGGTTGCGCGACACCAATCGCGTAGGAGATTTGCACCAAGCAACGTGAAGCCAAGCCGGCGGCCACAATGTTTTTAGCCACATAACGGCCAGCGTACGCGGCTGAACGGTCTACTTTTGATGGGTCTTTGCCTGAGAACGCACCGCCACCGTGAGGCGCAGCACCGCCATAGGTATCGACGATGATTTTACGACCGGTTAAACCGCAATCGCCTTGCGGACCGCCAATAACAAAACGGCCAGTAGGGTTAACCAAGAACTTGATGTCGCCCTTGATGAGCTCTTTAGGCAAGGTAGGCTTGATGATTTCTTCTATCACCGCTTCGCGTATGTCTTTTAATTCCATTTCCGGTGCGTGCTGGGTTGACACCACCACGGTATCAATCGCGCTGGCTTTGCCGTCTTGGTATTTGATGGTGACTTGCGATTTCGCATCGGGACGCAACCAAGGCAAACGACCGTCTTTACGCAACTGCGCTTGACGCTCCATGATGCGGTGCGACAACCAAATCGGCAAAGGCATCAATTGTGGGGTTTCGTCACAAGCGTAACCAAACATCAAACCTTGATCGCCTGCACCTTGATCCAGCGGGTCGTCCTGCGCGCCGTCCACACCTTGGGCAATGTCCGGCGATTGTTTGTCGTAAGCCACCAATACCGCACAACCTTTGTAGTCTATGCCGTAATCGGTGTTGTCGTAGCCTATGCGTTTGATCGTCTCACGCGCTACTTTGATGTAATCCACATTGGCGGTAGTAGTGATTTCCCCTGCCAACACAATCAAACCGGTGTTGGCTAAAGTTTCTGCGGCCACACGGGCGGTGGGGTCTTGTTCTAATATCGCGTCTAAAATACTGTCGGATACTTGGTCTGCGAGTTTGTCTGGGTGACCTTCAGAAACGGATTCTGAAGTAAAAAGATAGTCGTTCATTTGTGCGCCTTGAAAAGTAAACTATAAAAAATGAAATGATTTTCATACTAAAGGCTGAAGCATGAAAGTCAGGTCAATTACCGAGTTAGCATTCTACCTAAGTATTGAATAATGCAGACTAAAATATTGCAATAAATCATCGCCACTAGCCACTATCAATTTATAATAATGGCCATGAATGCGAAATCCACACAGTTAAAATTCAGCAAAATGCAGGGCGCCGGCAACGACTTCATGGTGATTGATGCGATCCATCAAACGGTCAAGCTTAGCCCGCAACAAATCCAACAATTGGCCAACCGCCAATTCGGCGTCGGCTTTGATCAATTATTGCTGCTTGAATCGTCCAGCCTGGCTGATTTTAAGTACCGTATTTTTAATGCCGATGGCAGCGAAGTAGCCCAATGCGGTAACGGCGCGCGTTGCTTTGTGCGCTTTGTGGCCGAGCAAGGCCTAAGCGACAAAAAAACCATCACGGTAGAAACAGCGAGCGGCATCATCAGCCCAACATTGGAAGACAACGGCCAGGTCACGGTCAACATGGGCGCACCCAAATTTGCACCTCGCGACATCCCGTTTATAGCCGATACGCAAGCCAACAGCTACAGCTTAAATGTGGGCGATCAGGTGGTGCAAATAGCCGCGGTGTCCATGGGCAACCCACATGCAGTACAAATAGTCGATGATGTCGACAGCGCACCGGTAGTAGCATTGGGTCAACAAATTGAAGTGCACCCGCGCTTTCCAGAACGCGTGAACGCAGGCTTTATGCAGATTATCCATCCGCACCACATCAAACTGCGCGTGTTCGAACGTGGTACTGGTGAAACCTTGGCCTGCGGCACTGGCGCCTGCGCTGCCGTCGTCAGCGGCATACAATTGGGTCGATTAACTTCGCCCGTCAAAGTAACGGCGCGTGGCGGTGAATTAAGCATAGCCTGGCAAGGCAACGGTGCACCAGTCATGATGACGGGGCCAGCCGAGACGGTATTTACTGGTAGCATCCAATTAAGCTAAAAAGCATAAACGCGATTAAGGACCATCATGCAACAAGATCAAGAAGACAGCCTATACGCCGAACAAGTCAGCCGCTATTTACGTAGCCACCCGCAATTTTTTGAACAGCACGCGCACTTACTCACGGAAATATTTCTTCCCAGCCCGCACGGCAATGGCACCATCTCCCTGACCGAACGCCAGCAACTGGCGCAACGCGATAAAATCCGTGTAATGGAAAGCAAGATGGCGCAACTGATCGCCTTTGCCGAACAAAACGACAAAATCAGTCAGCATGTCCATCAATTTAGCGTTCAGCTGCTAACAAGCCCAGGCTTAGACGGACTTAGCAGTTTATTGGCGCAAAGCATGCAGCAAATCTTTGCCGTGTCGCATAGCCAGCTTTTGATTTGGCACAGCCCTAGCGACCCTAGCCTGGCGCAAGACAAACTTTTCAGCGCTGTGCCCAGCGCATTTCAGGATTGGGTCAGTAGCTTAAGCCTGCCCCATTGCGGCGAAAAGCCGGCCTTGGCCGACGGCGTGGTGCCAGAGCAGTTACAGTCTTTCGCTTTTATGCCGCTTTATAAAGGCGTTGATAATAAAGACATTGAAAATAAAGGCGGTGATAAAAAACAAGTCTACGGTGTATTAATACTGGGTTCAGAAGACGCAACACGCTTCAAAGCCGACATGGGCTCGATGTATTTACAACGCATAGGCGATTTAGTCAGCGCGGCAGTGGCCACTCAACTGTAGCGAGCCGCCCACCTACCAGTGAGCCACCTTAACGCCTATTTGCAACACCTGACATTTGAGCGCGGACTCAGTGCACTCACACTAAAAAACTATGCCAGAGACATCCATTTACTGGAGTCCTTGCTGGGCGACACCGACCTAGCGCAAGTGCAAAGCGCAGCAATCAGACGCTTTATTGCCAGCCTACACAGCCGCGGTCTCAGCGGCAAAAGCATCGCACGCGCCCTTTCGGCTTGGCGTGGCTATTTTGATTACTTAGTGCAGCAGCATGGCTACCAGCAAAATCCGGTCATAGGCCTACGCGCCCCTAAGTCGCCTAGAACCCTGCCACAAGCTTTGTCCACCGATCAAGCGGTTAAATTTGTGGCCATCACCGGCGATGGCGTGCTCGACGAGCGTGATCATGCGATTCTGGAATTATTCTATTCATCCGGCTTGCGCTTGGCCGAGCTGGTTAATTTAGACTGCGCCATGCTGGACTTTACTGCCGGCACGCTAACGGTGACCGGTAAAGGCAATAAGACGCGCATCGTGCCCATGGGCAGCCATGCCTGCAACGCCTTAAAAGTTTGGCTAGCTCGCCGCGCCACCATCCACATTGCCGAGAATAACCCGGATGCCTTGTTCATCACCCAACAAGGCAAACGCATCACCCCGCGTGCCGTGCAATACCGAGTCAAGTTGTGGTCTATCAAGCAAGGCATGAGCAGCAGCGTACACCCGCATTTGCTGCGCCACAGCTTTGCCAGCCACGTCTTGCAATCCAGTCAAGATTTACGCGCCGTGCAAGAAATGCTGGGCCACGCCAACATCAGCACCACCCAGGTCTACACCCACTTGGATTTTCAACACCTGGCCAGCGTTTACGATCAAGCACACCCGCGTGCCAAGAAAAAATAATAATACCCTACTAATTTACCCTGTTATTATGGCAAAATAACGTTTACGAATTTTTACCAAACACCATTAAAGGAAGAATGATGGAACACACCCTACCAGCCCTACCCTACGCTAAAACAGCCTTGGTCCCGCACATCTCAGAGGAAACCTTGGATTTCCACTACGGCAAACACCACCAAACCTACGTGACCAATTTGAACAACCTGATTAAAGGCACCGAGTTTGAAAATGCCAGCCTAGAAGACATCATCAAAAAATCCAGCGCCGGCGTCTACAACAATTCTGCGCAAATTTGGAACCACACCTTCTTTTGGAGCAGCATGAAACCAAACGGTGGTGGCGCACCTACTGGCGCATTGGCGAATGCCATCAACGCCAAATGGGGTTCGTTTGACGAATTCAAAAAAGCCTTTCAAGCCTCGGCCGTGGGTAACTTCGGTTCAGGCTGGACTTGGTTAGTCAAAAAAGCCGATGGCTCAGTCGACATCGTTAACATGGGCGCGGCCGGCACGCCACTGACCACAGGTGACAAAGCCTTGCTAACCATAGACGTTTGGGAGCACGCGTATTACATCGATTACCGCAATGCCCGCGCTAAATTTGTAGAAGTGTTTTTAGCATCCTTGGCTAACTGGGATTTCGCCTCAGCCAACTTTGCTTAAAAGCCATTGACGTATTTCTGCAGAATAAGTAGCTAACGTCGAAAATGCAGTGATAATAAATAGCTAACTTTTTAATCGTGTGTTTATACGGTCATTCAAAAGCCTTAGAGAAAACTCTAAGGCTTTTTATTTGACAATTACTTAGTAAAATAAACGAAGGGTATTTATTGATAACTTCGTGCATGATTTTCATTATTACTAAGCTGAGCAAAACTATTCTCCATGAAACTTTACGAACAACTTGCCAACTCAATTGCGCAATCTATTCAGGCAGGCGTTTTATGTCGAGGCGACAAATTACCTTCTGTGCGCCACGCAAGTGCGAGCCGCAATGTTAGCCCTTCAACAGTTTTAGAAGCCTATTATTTGCTGGAGGCCAGAGGGCTAATCACTGCACGTGAGCGATCTGGTTATTTTGTTACCAGTGGTATTGTCAATCTGCCATCTGCTCCAGAACCACTTTTTAATGCAGACGCAGAGTTAACTGAAGTGGATGTCAGCGAGCTGGTGTTTGAGGTTCTTCAGTCAATCAGGCAAAAAAATATAGTTCCTTTAGGTTCAGCATTTCCTAGTCCTTTGCTATTTCCAAGGGCGAAGCTAGCAAAAACCATGGCATCAAGTGTCCAGGAAATGGACCCCTGGTCTAGCGTGGACAATCTAAGTGCAGGAGATGGCAACCTTAGAAGACAGATTGCACTACGCTACATGATAGACGGACTGCATGTTGCGGCTGATGATATTGTGGTGACAAACGGCGCCCTAGAGGGATTGAATCTATGCTTAATGGCCGTTGCTCGAGCTGGAGACACCATACTTATTGAATCGCCTACTTTCTATGCTGCCCTGCAATCTATTGAACGCATAGGCCTGCGAGCAATTGAAGTGCCCAGCCACCCCAAAGATGGCATTGATTTAACGGCTATGGAACACGCCATTGAACGTCATAAACCCAAGGCTTGCTGGTTAATGACAAATTTCCAGAACCCATTAGGCAGCCTGCTCTCAGATGACAAAAAGAGAGCATTGGTCGCGTTAATCACAAAACATCAGATTCCATTAATTGAGGATGATGTTTATGCTGAGCTTTATTTTGGCAACAAGCGTCCAATGCCCGCCAAAGCTTTTGATACAGAAGGCTTGGTTATGCATTGTTCATCATTCTCGAAATGCTTGGCTCCTGGTTACAGAGTGGGCTGGGTCGCTCCCGGCAGGTATTTGCAGATGGTGGAACGCCTTAAGTTGACAACGACGATATCCGCATCCGTCCCAGCACAAGTGGCCATTGCCAAGTATCTGCAAAAGGGTAGCTATGACAGACACTTGCGGAATTTACGCCACACATTGATGCTGAATCAGATTAAATTCATAGCAGCAATTGAACGCAATTTTCCGGAAGGTACGCGCCTTACTGCACCACAGGGCGGTTATTTTCTATGGGTCAAGCTGCCAGATGGTGTCAATGCACTGCAACTGCATAAACTTGCGCTTGCTAATGGAATCAGCATTGCGCCTGGCCCGATATTTTCTGCACAAAGAGGTTTTGCAGACTACATCAGGCTGAATTATGGGCACATTTGGGATGCGCGCACGGAAGTATCGCTGGCAGTTTTAGGCGGCCTAGTGAGAGACTTGATTCCGTAACTAGGGTAACGGGCACGCTGACCATCTAAATCTGTTATGCTTTTTTTATGCATAACTGTCTCTGTTATTAAACTCCGCAAAACTATATCTTAATCACTGTTAAAAACAATCTGGCGTTTCAGCTAACCAGAAATTTAAGGTGATTGAATGTATATCTATGATGACATTGACCAAAAATTGGTTGAACAGCGTGTCATGCAATTCAAAGGTCAGACACAGCGATTCCTGAACGGTCAATTAAGTGAAGATGAGTTCCGCATTTTGCGACTCCAGAATGGATTATATATCCAGAGGCATGCCCCTATGCTACGAGTTGCAATTCCATACGGCATGCTAACTTCAAAACAACTGCGAACACTAGCCTATGTTGCCCGCCGCTGGGATAGGGGCTACGGTCATTTAACCACAAGACAAAATATCCAGTTTAATTGGCTCCAATTGGAAGATGCTCCTGATGTTTTGGCTAAACTTGCAACAGTTCAGATGCATGCCATCCAGACCAGTGGCAACTGCATTCGTAATACAACCACTGACCATTTTGCCGGTGTTGCTGCTGACGAATTAATAAACCCACTGATTTGGTGTGAAATTATTCGTCAATGGTCAATGCTTCATCCTGAATTCGCATTTTTGCCACGTAAATTCAAAATCGCAGTAAGTGGCTCAGTGACTGATAGAGCGGCGGTTGGCGTACATGATATTGGATTACAAGCAGTAGAAGAAAATGGCTTATTTGGTTTCCGAATCTTCATAGGAGGAGGCTTGGGCAGAACACCTATTGTAGGCAAGTTAATAAAACCTTTTATCGAATGGCCTGATTTATTAACTTATTTGCAAGCCACGCTACGAGTGTACAACCTACATGGCAGGCGAGATAACAAGTACAAAGCACGCATCAAAATTCTGGTAAAAGACCTGACGCCAGAAGTTTTCGCTCATGAGGTAGATGAACAATGGCAGATTATAAAAGGCGGCCCAGATACCGTAACAGAAGAATTTGTAAAAAGTATTACCAGTAAATTCAAGTGGCCAGAATACGATTCAAATACTGAAATCAACGACACATTCTACTTAAGTCAATTAGTCGCCGATGCTAAGTTTAATCGATGGTCCCGCACCAACAGCCATCCGCACAAGGTAGCCGGATATTCGTCGGTCACCATTTCATTAAAAGCAACAGGAATACCTCCTGGCGACATTTCCGCAGACCAGATGGATGCCATGGCCGACATGGCCGAAAAATATGGTTTTGGCGAACTACGTATTTCTCACGAACAAAACATGATTTTGCCTGATGTCAGAAAAAGCGATCTTTACAGGCTATGGCAAGAGTTGCAATTGCTCAATCTGGCAACACCAAACATTGGTTTGATTACCAATATTATTTCTTGCCCAGGGGGCGACTATTGCAGCCTAGCTAATGCCGCAACAATTCCCGTTGCAGAGGCCATACAAAATAAATTCTCCGATCTCGATTATATATACGAGATCGGTGAGCTGGATCTGAATTTATCTGGCTGCATGAACTCTTGCGGTCACCATCATGTTGGCCATATAGGCATACTTGGTGTCGATAAGGCTGGTGAGGAGTGGTATCAAATCACCATTGGCGGCAGCCAGAATGGCGCATTGAAAAATAATTCCAACAACGATCTTGGCCATGGCGCAGGAGCTGCGATTGGACGAGTTATTGGCCCTTCATTTGCGCGTGAGCAAATACCAGACGTTATATATCGCTTAGTACATACCTATCTGAGACTGCGAGACAGTGAAGAAGAACGGTTTATAGATGTGGTACTTAGATTGGGAATCGAACCATTTAAAAAGGATGTTTATGCAGATCCCCTACTTTCGAGATTATCAACTTTATCGAAAGAGTCCTATGTTTGAGATGCGCCCCAGACTACTGCGAAATGGTCAAATTGAGTTTAACGAAGTATTGCTATTTGATACAAGCAATGAGTTACATATTGCATTAGGAACGCCACCTGATCAAAAGAATTGGATGATGGACCTTGATGCGTGGTTACAAAAACGTGAACTTTTATTAAATCGCAAATTTCCTGTTGGCATATTAATTTCCTCAGATACCGATTTAAACAAATCATTGGGTAAGCAAATGGCTCCATTACAAACTAAGGATATTGCATTTATTGCAATTGATTTCCCAAGCTATACCGATGGTCGAGGTTATTCTTTAGCTCAACTTATTAAAAGTTCTTATGGTTGGGATGGAGAATTAAGGGCCGTCGGCGATGTCATGATTGATACGGTTTTCTACATGTCCAGATGCGGTTTTGACAGCTTTCTGATTAAACAAGGGCATGATCCACAACTGGCATTGGAAGCACTGGGTACTTTTACAGAGCAGTATCAAAAATCCTATCCCTTAGCAAAAACCACGGTTATTTCAACATCGTAGTAACGATAAGAGTCCAGCGCGTGAGTTTAAATAAGGCAATTACAAGAAAGGAAACAGCATGACAACCGTTATAAAAACACCCAAGAAGGTAATTCCTATCGTCAGCGATGAGTCATCGGATAAATTTATATCTATGTATGAAGCGCAAAGCAAAATCTACCCTCGTAATATATCTGGAAAGTTTAAAAATTGGCGCTGGATCATGATTTGGATTACGCAAATTGTGTTTTATGGCACGCCGTGGCTAATGTGGAATGATAGGCAAGCCATGTTGCTTGACGTTAGCACCCATCGATTTTACATTTTTGGCCTGGTGCTATACCCACAAGATTTAATTTACCTGGCTGTCATTCTCATTATTTCTGCGCTGACATTATTCCTTTTTACAGCCGTTGCCGGGCGTTTGTGGTGTGGTTTTTCGTGCCCGCAATCAGTTTATACCGAAATATTTTTATGGATGGAACGCAAAATAGAAGGCGATCGTGCTGCCCGTATGCGTCTAGACAGCATGAAGTTTGGGGTCAGGAAATTTCATAAAAAATTTCTAAAACATGCTGCCTGGATTAGTTTTTCCATGGTGACGGGGTTTACTTTCCTTGGGTACTTTTCTCCTATCAGAGATCTTTTAGATAGCATAATTCAATATCGATTAAGCTCATGGGAAACCTTCTGGATCTGCTTCTATGGTTTTGCCACCTACGGTAATGCTGGGTTTCTGCGTGAACAAGTTTGTAAGCACATGTGCCCATACGCCCGTTTCCAGAGTGCCATGTTTGATAATGACACCCTCATTGTTACTTATGACCAAGAACGCGGCGAACCTCGCAGCGGTCGTTCACGCAGTATAAATGCCAAGAAAGAAGGCTTGGGAGACTGCATTGATTGCAGCTTCTGTGTACAGGTGTGCCCAGTTGGGATAGATATTAGAAATGGCTTGCAGTATGAATGCATCAGCTGTGGTCTGTGTGTGGACGCATGCAACAGCATTATGGATAAGATGCAATACCCACGTGGATTAATTCGTTTCTCCACGCAAAACGGCGTTGAGAAACATTGGTCGAAATATGAAATTATCCAGAAGATATTGCGTCCACGCGTGCTGATCTACAGCGGTTTGTTATTACTATTATCATTAGGTTTGGTATTCTCTCTAACGATACGCCCATCATTTAAAGTTGATGTAAACCGTGATCGTGGGGTCATGTCGCGCTTAGCACCTGGTGGCATGGTAGAAAATGTATATCAGATACAATTTACCAATGTGACTGAGAGCCAGCAAACTTATCGAGTATCAGTCAGCGGATTAAAGGGCGCCAGTACAGCCTCTGATACCGAGTTTATGGTCTATCCTGCCAGCGAAAGATTGGTAGCCATCAGCCTACAGATTGCAGATGGATCGATTCGGAAAGGAATTTATCCGGTTATGTTTGACGTTGAGTCTGTTAATTCAAAAGAACATGTCAAACAGAAATCCAGTTTTTATATGCCTTAGTTAATACAATGCAGCCCCATGGCTTGAAGTCACCGTCGGCCATGGGGATTTTATTTGTCACAAATTTAATGCCAGGTATGTATTAAAATGAGCTTTCAATAAAAAATGGTATATTGCTCAAAAGTTAGCTATGTATTCTCGTGAAATAAAAGCCGCATCGATTGCCAGGATGATGTGACTTTAAATAAGTAAATCTAATCAAGTCCATGTTAAAACGTTACGCCGTTCATTTTGCGCTCATCGTCTTATTTGCGTTTACGCAACTAGGGCTGACTACGCATGAAATCAGCCACGTAAACGAGCTTAGCCAGCACAGCCAACAACAGCATAAAAAAGCCGCCAGCGAACCCTGTGCACAGTGCCTTAGTTACGCTCAAGTGGCTCACGGCTTTACCTCAGCAAGCTACAGCTTAACTGCCATCAGCGCTGGCTTTGCCCAGCATACCAAGCATTATTCTAAGCAGCCATCTGCCCTAGCACGGGCCTATGCCGCGCGCGCTCCGCCTCAAAAAATCAGCCTTTAATAGCGTTTCATCTTAGTCAACCATCAGGTTGACCTGCTGGGCTTATGCCCATGCGGCTATTACTATTTTTGAGATCTAGCATGCATAAAAAACTCATGGCACTGGCTATCACCAGCTTGGCTGCCAACACAACTTGGGCAGACCCAGTCACTAGCATTGAATTGGACCATGTGCCCATTACCGCCAACCCTTTGGGCGTCGGCTCCGACGCGCTGGTGGTACCGGTCTCCGTTTTAAGTGGTCGCGAATTGTCTTTGCGCCGCGAAAGTACCCTGGGCGATACTTTGAATGGCTTACCCGGCGTTTCCGCCACCCATTTTGGCCCGAATGCATCGCGGCCAGTGATACGCGGCTTGGATGCAGAACGCGTGCGCATCATGCAAAATGGCCTAGGCGTGTTGGATGCCTCGTCCTTAAGTTTTGACCACGCCGTCACGGTAGATCCACTGATCATCGAGCAAATCGATGTGGTGCGCGGCCCCGCCGCCTTGCTCTATGGCGGCAGCGCGGTTGGCGGGGTGGTGAATGCCATAGACCACCGCATACCAACCGAAGCAGTCAACGGCGTAATAGGCCGAACAGAAGCGCGTTATGGCGGCCCCGATCAGCAAAGAAACGCTGCGGCCGTGATTGATATCGGCAATGGCAAACTGGCCATGCATGCCGATGCCTACAAGCGACAAACCGAGGACCTAAACATCCCAGGCTTTGCCGTCTCGGCGCGTAAAAATCAAGCCGATGGCAGCCCACTGACAAATTACGGTAGCTTGATTAACAGCAGCGCCACTTCGGACGGTGGCGCCTTGGGCGCCTCCTTGACCTTCGATAATGGCTACCTAGGCGCCTCCTACTCAGGCTTTAATAGCAACTACGGCACCGTCGCTGAGGAGGCCGTGCGCATAGACATGAAAAGTCAGCGCTGGGACATCGCCAGTGAATTTCGAGACCCTAGTGAATTTAAAGGCCCTGGTGAATTTAAAGGCATAGGTCCGCTCATCCATCGCATCAAAACCCGCATCGCCCACACCGATTACCAACACCAAGAGCTGAATAACGGTGTGGTCGAAACCACCTTTAAAAACAAGGGCATGGAGGCTAGCTTGGAACTGGGCCACGCCAAAATAGCCGAGCTAGAAGGCATGTTGGGCTTGCAGTTGCAAGACACGCGCTTTGAGGCCTTGGGCGCTGAGGCATTTGTGCCAACGGTGCAAACCAAAAAACAGGCCCTGTATGTTTATGAAGAAATGCCGCTAAATGCATGGGGCTTAGAAAAATTAAAACTAAGCATGGGTGGCCGTGCCGAGCACACGCACTTGGCAGCCGAGCCTTGGGCACAATCAGCATCAGCCCAAGCGGCCAGCTTTAATGCGTACAGCTACGCACTGGGTGGCCTATACACGCTAGATGCCAACTGGTCGCTGGCTAGCAATCTATCGCACAGCGAGCGAGCGCCCAGCTACTTTGAGCTGTATGCCTATGGGGTGCATGCAGCCACCGGCCAATACGAAATCGGTAACGCGGATTTTAAGAAAGAGCGCTCCAATGGCATAGACGGCCAACTGCGCTGGAAAGATGCTAAAAACAGCGTTAGCCTAGGGGCTTATTACACCCACTTTAACCGCTTTTTAGCTTTGCAGGAAACGGGCATGAATGACGCCAATTCCGGACTGCCGATCGCCGAATTCAGCACCTTTGCGGCCAGCTTTAAAGGCTTGGAAGCAGAAGCCAAAGTAAATCTAGTAGACAATCTGGATTTAAAACTGCGTAGCGACTACGTGCGCGCTAGCAACCTTAGCAATGGCCAAGCACTGCCACGCATCACGCCGCTGCGTTTGGGTGGTGGCTTGCATTATCAACACGCTGCCTTAAGCGCACGCTTGGATGTATTGCATGCCTTTAAGCAAAATCGTACAGCAGAGGCGGAATTGGCCACCAGCGGCTACACCGATGTTAGCGCGATGCTAAGCTACAAATTGCCGGTCAAAATGAACATGGAATTATTTGCCAAAGCCAACAACTTGCTCAACCAAGAGATACGCGAACATGCGTCCTTTTTAAAAGACCTATCACCGGCAGGCGAACGCTCTGTGCTGATTGGCCTACGGGCAGATTTTTAGGCCCAATTTAATGAAATAAAAAGGCCGCAAATTGCGGCCTTTTTATTAGCTAGACTTATTAACCAAACAGCACCAAACCCCAAACGCCTATGACTATCGCCAAGGCCACGATGACCGATGCGCTGGCAATGTCTTTGGCGCGTTTGGCCAGGGGATGCACATCTATCGAAGTATGGTCCACCGCCGCTTCTATCGCGGAATTAAACAATTCCACAATCAACACCAACAACACCACCGATATCAATAAGGCTTTTTCAATACCGGTTTTACCTAAATAAAGGCCTAATGGCACCAGTACCGCCGCCAAAAACAACTCTTGGCGAAAAGCATCTTCATTCTGAAAAGCCGCTTTAAAGCCATCCACCGAATAACCAAAGGCATTGATCAGCCTAGGCAAACCGGTTTTACCTTTGAACGGGCTTTCTTCAATTTTTTTCATAGTTTTATGACTTTATAATTCAATAATCACGCAATATTACCATGCACACTCGCGGCGCTTAAAGCCTTGCGTTATCATAGCGTTTTATTCGATCAACTTAAGGCATCAAAAATGGCACGCACTATACACTGCATCAAATTAGGCAAAGAAGCCGAGGGCATGGATTTCCCACCCTACCCAGGCGAACTAGGCAAACGTATTTACGCCAACGTATCAAAAGAAGCGTGGGCCACTTGGTTAAAACAACAAACCATGTTGGTTAACGAAAATCGCTTGAGCTTGGCCGATCCATCTGCTCGCAAATACTTAAGCGAACAAACCGAAAAATACTTTTTTGGTGAGGGCGCCGATACCGCCACTGGCTACGTACCCCAATAATTAAGCAGCCTTAGCAATTTAATTTGGCGGTTTAATTTAAAGCAAAAAAAAGCGCTGACATCAGCGCTTTTTTCTTAATGTAACAGCAAACTTAAGGCTATTTTTTGTAGGTTTTAACCCCGTCTGCGGTAGCCAACAACAAGACATTGGCTGGGCGGGCTGCAAACAAACCGTTGGTGACCACACCAACAATTTGGTTGATCTTGGCTTCCATGGCAACCGGGTCAGTGATATTTAAGCCGTGCACATCGATAATCACATTACCGTTATCCGTGGTGAAATTACGCAATGCCGGTTGGCCGCCTAATTTAACCAGCTCGCGCGCCACGTAACTTTTTGCCATAGGCAACACTTCTACCGGCAGCGGAAATTTACCCAAGACCGGCACGTATTTGCTTTCATCACAAATACAGATAAAGGTTTTTGCGCAAGCAGCCACGATTTTTTCACGTGTTAAAGCGCCACCACCGCCTTTTAACATGTGCATGTGTTCGGTAATTTCATCGGCACCATCCACGTAGATTTCCATGCCATCCACGCTGTTTAGATCAAACACTTCTATGCCATGACCACGTAAGCGTTGAGCAGTCGCTTCTGAGCTGGCCACCGCACCGTCAATTTTATGTTTTACTTTGGCCAATTCTTCAATAAAGAAGTTAGCGGTTGAGCCTGTGCCCACGCCAATAATGCCGCCTGTTACATACGCCACGGCAGCTTTGGCCACTTGTTGTTTTAATTCGTCTTGGGTATAAGCCATTTTAAGTAAATCCTTTGCAATTTCTTTATAATACAAACAATTCAACATAATACACTGCGGCCCTTGTTTTAAAAACAGCCGCCGTTTAAATATAAGTCATGACCATAGATTACAAACAAAAAATAGAAAATTCACGGGTTTACGACGTGGCGAAAAAAACGCCCTTGGAATTTCAGCCCAACTTATCGGCACGCATACACAACCGCGTCTTATTAAAACGCGAAGACATGCAACCGGTGTTCTCATTTAAGCTGCGTGGCGCCTACAATAAAATGGCCAGCCTAGCCAGCGATGTCCTGAGTCGTGGCGTGATTGCAGCCTCAGCCGGCAACCACGCCCAAGGTGTAGCGCTGGCAGCAAAAAAATTAAAATGCCGTGCCATCATCGTTATGCCCACCACCACCCCAGCAATTAAAGTCAATGCGGTCAAAGCGCGTGGTGCCGAAGTGGTGTTGTTTGGTGACAGCTATTCCGATGCTTACGTGAAAGCATTGGAACTGGAAAAATCCGAGCACCTCACCTTTGTGCATCCCTACGATGATCCCGAAGTCATCGCCGGCCAAGGCACCATCGCCATGGAAATTCTTAATAGCCACCCGGAACCAATAGAAGCCATATTTTGTTGCGTGGGCGGTGGCGGTTTGCTCGCTGGCATTGCCGCTTACGTCAAAGCCGTGCGTCCAGAAATTAAAATCATAGGCGTGGAAGCTAAAGACGCCGAGGCCATGACCGAATCGCTCAAGCAAGGCAAACGCGTCATGCTAGATCAAGTCGGCCTCTTTGCCGACGGCGCGGCGGTTAAGCAAGTTGGCGAGCACACCTTTGCGCTGGCGCAGCAATATGTCGATGAAATGATAGTGGTGGACAATGACGCAATATGCGCCGCCATTAAAGACGTATTCGAAGACACCCGCAGTATTTTAGAACCCGCTGGCGCCTTGGCGACTGCAGGCTTAAAAGAATATGCTAAGCAGCATCAACTAAATGGCAAAACCCTGATAGGCATTGCCTCCGGTGCCAACATGAACTTTGACCGCTTACGTTTTATAGCAGAACGGGCTGAGATCGGTGAGAAGCGTGAAGCGGTTTTAGCCGTGACCATACCCGAGCAAGCAGGTGCCTTTAAATCATTTTGCCGCCTGCTGGGCGAGCGCAACATTACTGAATTTAATTACCGCTATTCGGACCCTAAATTTGCCCACATATTTGTTGGCGTGGCCATTGCCGACCCAACGGAGTCGGCTAAACTGGTGACCGATTTGCAAGCCCAAGGCCTGCCCACGATAGACCTCACCGATAACGAAGTGGCTAAATTGCATTTGCGGCATTTGGTCGGTGGCCATGCGCCTCAGGCAAAACATGAAGTGGTGTTTCGGTTTGAGTTCCCGGAAAAACCCGGTGCCTTAATGAAATTTTTAGACACCATGGGCCACGATTGGAACATCAGCTTGTTCCACTACCGCAACCACGGTGCCGACTTTGGCCGCGTCCTAGTCGGCATGCAAGTGCCGCCTGAAGACAGCGTCGCCTTTAACAAATTTTTAGAAAATTTAGGCTACCCGTATTGGGATGAAACACAAAACCCGGCCTACAAATTGTTCCTCGCCTAGTCCGAAAAAAGCTTGCTTAAAAAAACTAAACCTTTGTTTTTAATGGCTAAATGTTTGAGTGCGTTTATTGCTTCAAATGACTAGGTGGTATTTATGCACGACACAAGCCAAGGCCGCATTGAACCTAAGCTTATCAATGCGGACAAATAATCAGCTCTACTCATTGTTTTAGGAGATATACCCATGAAATTAAGCAGCTTGCTTATCGCGACCGCAGTCAGCTTGACCTTGACCATAAACGCAAATGCCAACGATAGAGGCAAAGCTTACGTGTCTAATCAAAAAGGTGGCGTTAGCGTCATCGATTTAAACACTTTTAGCCCAGGCGCAGACATAGACGTTAAAGGTGACGAGCCACGCGGCATAGCCATCACTGAGGACGGCAAATTACTGGTGGTGGCTACCCGTGAAAACGGCAGCGTGTCGATTATTGATACCGCCACTAATCAAGTGTTAAATCAAGTGCAGGTCGGGCAAAATCCTGAATTCGTTAGAATTAAAGGCAACTATGCTTTTGTCTCTTACGAACCCAGCGCTAAGGGTGGGCCACCGCCAGCACCTGGCTCAGCAGAAGCACTGGCCGCAGCTAAAGCAGAGGAACAAAATGACGACAAAGAACCGGCACGTATAGGCATCATTGATTTAAAATTGGGCAAAAAAATTCGTGAAATTACCGGCGGTCCAGAAACCGAAGGCATAGAATTTAGCAAAGACGGCAAACAACTCATCGTGACTAACGAAGCGGATAACACCGTGACTGTGCACAGCATGAAAACCGGCAAATTACTAAAAACCATCAAAACCCACGACTACGGTGACAGGCCACGCGGCATCAAAGTGTCACCAGACGGTAAAACCTATTTAGCCACGCTGGAATACGGCAATAAGTTTCTAGTCATGGACAAAAAATTTAAAGTATTGCGTACCGTGGATACCGGCGCCACCCCTTACGGCATTGCATACGACCGCAAAGGTGAGCGTATTTTTGTAGCGGCTAATAAAGCCAAAACCTTGGAAGTGTATAACGCGAAAACTTACGAAAAAATTAAAGACATTCCTACCGGCAACCGTTGCTGGCACTTTAGTTTTACCCCAGACGATAAAGAGATTTTATTGGCCTGCGGTAAATCGGATGCTGTTCTTGTGATAGACACAGAAAAACTGGAAGTGACGCAACAAATTGAAAACAAAAAATTGCCTTGGGGCGTGGTCACCTACCCAAAAAGCATGGGCAGTTTAGACACCGCGATTAAGTAATCTAAAGGCCTTAATCAAAAGCCTCAAGGTCCATGCCTTGAGGCTTTTTTATTGTGCTAATTTCTCTAAAATAAACGCCCACTCTTTAGGGTCGACTGGCGTAATGGATAAGCGGTTGCCGCGTTGTAATAAGCGCATATTGGCCAACTCAGGGTAGCCGCGTAATTCTTGCAAACTTAACAAGCGGGTTTTTTCCACTAACCTTACATCCACATTGACCCAGCGCGGATTCTCAGGCGTGGATTTCTCATCGTAGTATTTGTGGCCTTTTATAAACTGCAAGCGGTCTGGGTAAGCCAAACTGCTCACGCTGGCAATACCGGCTATGCCAGGCACGGCACAATTGGAATGGTAAAAAAACACCCCATCGCCCACCGTCATTTGATCACGCATAAAATTGCGCGCTTGGTAATTGCGAATGCCATACCAATCCACGGTCTGATTTGGAAAGCTCGCCAAATCATCAATCGACACATCGCCGGGCTCGGACTTCATTAACCAATAACGCATTTATTTTTCCTTCAATTAGTTCGTGCTGCTGCGCCTAATTTTAAATCAGGAGTTCTCCACGGATATAGCCTAAGCCAGCATCCTGAACCAAAAAGGCTCAAGTGGTAACGGCCTAGAATGCATTAGGTACACCCACCAAAACGCCCTTAAAAGGAACGTCAATTTAGGGCGCGCGCACAACACTCGAATGACCAAAACCGATGCTATAAACTAGTTCAAGGAATTATTAGCCTAAACCACACCGCAGAGAACAAACTTTAAAATCTGGAATTTAACTGACGCTACAGCCTTTATAGCTAAGCATAAAGGTAAATGATGGAAGCGATTTTACGCTAGATTTAAACGAGGGCAGGGATTATTTTGTGGCAACAACGGTATCGATTTGATCTTGCATTTGGATGATTCGGCGCTTGATATCACCGACATCCACGCTACCGCTCTTGGTGTTGAGTAGCTCGTGTGCTAAATTCAACGCCGCCATAATTGCGATGCGTTCCGCGCCTATTATTTTCCCGCCATCACGGATGTCACGCATTTTTTTATCTAGAAAATTCACCGCATTAATTAAGCCCGGGCGTTCTTCATCGGTGCATGACACGGTAAACTCGCGCCCCATGATGTTGACATCAACTGCTTTACTTTGACTCATCCCGTTTACTCTAGCCGCCTTAAGGCAGCGTCTCCATCAAGGCTTCAATACGATCGCTGGCCTCAGCCATGTTCGTTCTCAATGCCGTCGCATCGCTTAAACTTGTCTTTAAATCTTGGCGTAGCTGAGCATTTTCATTGCGCAAATCACTGCACAATGCAATTAAGCCCGTTAGCTTTTTTTCCAGCGCTTTTAAGTCGGCATCCATGCGCCCACTATAATTGAAAAAAATGATTACAGTCAATACGTAAGAGACTATTTTCAAAGTAATACAACATGTTGTAACTACGATTTAGCGCAAGTTAGCGATGACTAACTGACTATTTATGGTTATAATTTCGCTTGTTGATAGGTGCCTTAGTTTGTTTTCTACAAACAAGGTGAAACTGGGAAATAGGTGCGTTTTAAAAAAACAATGCCTATGCTGCCCCCGCAACGGTAAGTGAGCTTTTGATTTATTCAAATAGTTTTGCAGGATGCCACTGAGTTTAGCCATAGAAAAGGCAACACTTGGGAAGGCGCAAAACAGTGGGTTTTAAAACCCAACGCTCACCAGCCCGGAGACCGGCCTAAAGACAACGCCTCATGTTGAGGCACGCTAGGAAATGCCGCGGGGTGACGGTAAACAAAGGCTGCGTTATTAGCGTCGATATTTAGTTGACCGCGCTTTCTTTCTTTATTTTATCCTTCAAGTATTCCCTAGTTTTTACAAAAATCCACATGCGGGGCCGCGTGTGTTAGGGAGTAGCCATGAAAAAAACCATCCTTGCCAGCTTACTGAGCGCGGCATTTTCAACCAGTGCTTTTACTGCAGAAAACATTAATTTAAATGACGTTGTGGTCGTTGCCAATCGCATTCCACAATCGCGCGACAGCGTTATTGGTGATGTCAGCGTCATCAGCCGCGAAGAAATAGAACGCGCCGGCCAATCCACGATTACGGAATTACTAAGCACCCAACCTGGCATAGAAATGGACTCAACCGGTGGCGTTGGTTCAACCTCATTTATTCGTATAAGGGGAAACAACTCACAATCACTGGTTGTATTAATTGATGGCATGCGCGTGTCTTCAGCCACATCTGGCACGACCAATTTTAGTCAAATAGCTCTATCACAAATTGACCGTATTGAAATACTTAGAGGCCCGGCCTCCAGCCTTTACGGTGCAGATGCTATCGGTGGCGTAATACAAATATTTACCCAAAAAGGCAAGAACCAACCTCATGCAACTGTTACTGCTGGTTATGGGAGCAATAATACCAAGGATATCTCTACCACACTAAGTGCTTCAAACGACTCCACCGCTGCTTATTTGGGCGTGAATTCCTTAAGCACGGATGGGATTTCCAGTCTAAGAACAAACACTGGTTACGACAGTGATAACGATTCGTTTAAAAACCTCACAATCAATGGCAACATAAGTCATAGGTTAGCTGAAGGCCATGAAATCGGCGCCCAAGTTTATACAACCAACGGCCATTACAACACGGACAACAGTAACGCACCGGCTTTTAACGATAATTCACAACGAATCATTTCGTTAACATCAAAGAATAAATTAACGGATTATTGGCAGAGCTCGCTGACCATGGGTGAAAGTAAAGACAAGCAATACAGCGAGGGCCAGTCTTTCGGAAGCAGCTCACTACAGACCAAGCAAGCTCAAATTTATTGGCAAAATGACATCAAACTTCCACTGGGTAACTTAATACTGGCATACGACAGAATTGAAGATAAAGTAAAAGGCAATGTCGATTTTTCAAAAAAGAAACGCATCAATAATGGTTATGTGGGCAGCTACCTTGTTGACCATAATGCCCATGCGCTTAAATTTGGTTTACGACTAGATGACAATTCGCAATTTGGCAATTACACCACTGGCAATATAGGTTACGGCTACAAAATAAACTCACTATGGCGCACAACGGCCAGTTATGGCACAGCCTATCGAGCACCCACATTTAATGATTTGTACTACCCTTTTTCCGATTACAGTGTCACGAACGATCCCGATCCAAATAACAACTATACTTATACCTATGAGGGCAACCCCAATCTTAAACCAGAAAGTTCTAAGAACAGTGAAATTGCCCTCACTTACGATCAAGGCCACCATCGCTTATCTGCGACCGCTTATCAAAACAAGATTAGCAATCTAATTGTCGGCTCGAATGGCACATCAACCGATGCACCAGCCAACGTCGGGCAAGCCAGCATCGAAGGCTTAACATTAAGCTACGAAGGCTGGGTGGAAAATTACCATTTTCGAGCAAGTGCCGATTTACAAGACCCCAAAAATGAAGACACAAAAAAACAATTACCACGCCGATCAAAACAGCACGGTGTTATATGGGTAGGTAAGAAATGGCATGATATAGAATTGGGTAGCGAACTTATCGCAAGCGGCAGTCGCTATGACGATGCGGCCAATCGATTCAAATTGGCTGGTTATACATTGCTTAATTTGACGGCTATGTATCAATACAATGAAAGCTGGTCCATAAATGCCCGTCTAAACAATGTATTTAATCGTCAATATTCCCTAGCTACAAGCGCCAGTTCATTTAACCGCAATGGGCCAGACTACAATACGCCAGGCACTAATTTATTCATCAGTGCCCGTTGGATCCCTAAACAATAGCCCAGATAACTAAGTCGTTTGATGGATGCTATAATGACTGCTAATAAATTGAAATCTGCCCTAACCGAATATGGAGCAAACCATGCCTTTTTCTTTTAAAGACCTATCGACCAAACAATTAACCGTGGTAGCGGCAATCGCCTTTTTCATGCTACTAACCCGCGGTAGCCATGTGCTAACCAGCGTAGCCTTGCCGGATGCCAGTTTGGCTTTATTATTAATTGGTGGCCTGTATTTAAGAAAAGCCGCTTGGTTTGCATTCTTTGTGGTGCTAGCAACAGTCATTGATTTTAGCGCAGCCGCTATTGATAGTTTGCAGGCATTTTGCTTAACCATAGGCTATTGGGGCATGTTGCCTACCTACGCAGCCATGTGGTTGGCAGGCGTGTGGCTAGGCAAACAAGATAACAGCTTAGATGCGATTAAATTCAGCGTTGCGGCGATTGTTTCTACGTTTGCGGCCTTCGTCATTTCCACCCAAACTTACTACTTGTTTTCTGGCCGTTTTCCTAACCATGGCTTAGTAGAAACCCTGCAATACGGCTGGAATTATTTACCCAGCTACTTAGCTTATACCGGCATGTATTTAGTCGCTTTTTGGGGTTTAGCAAAAGCCGCGGTCAAATTCAATTTTGTTAAACACCTCTCAAACCACCTCGCCTAGAGCAAACGGTTTTTCTTGATTTTTTTGTCACAGGGATAAGAAGTTTGCTATAATGCGCGGCTTGCGAATATTTACCGACTTTCGCAGGACTTAAAAAGCAGTAAGGCCGAGTA